>HLSNC_1000128_pt1 | contig 96643 bp, 92 predicted proteins | sample HotLakmetagenome_2_FD_14041 | JGI IMG/M metagenome (IMG submission 14041)
GGGAGCGCGCGCGCTGGTGCGATCGCTGTCACACCCCCTGGTACCCCAGAATTGCGCCTTGCGTGATCGTGGTTATCCGGCGGGATGACCGCTTTCTGCTGGCCCGGTCATCCAGAGTCACCCGCAACTTCTATAGCCTGATTGCCGGCTTTGTTGAGCCGGGAGAGAGCCTGGAACAAGCAGTCGTTCGTGAAGTGAAGGAAGAAACCGGGCTGGATGTGAACAATATTCGCTATCAGAGCTCCCAGCCTTGGCCATTCCCTCATCAGCTTATGGTCGGGTTTATTGCCGACTATCAGGGCGGTGAACTTTGCCTTCAGGAGGATGAGTTGGCCGACGCAGGCTGGTTCTGTGCCGATGATCACCCGCCTATCCCGCCGGAAACCACCATTGCTGGCCGCCTGATCAGTGCCCTCAAAGATGAAATTGCCGGCAACCGGAGTGATGCCTGATCATGGCTGCGCCCCGTGTTCTGGTGTTTGATTCCGGTGTTGGCGGGCTGAGTGTGACGGCTTGTATTCATCAGGCTTTGCCCGGCGTTGAGCTGGTCTATCTGGCAGACAACGCGGGTTTTCCTTACGGTGGACAGTCTGAGCAGGTGGTGATCAGCCGTTGTTGTAATCTGATTGCCGAATGCCTTGGCCAGTTCCCTTGCGATGTTGTCGTTGTGGCCTGTAACACCGCCAGTACGGTAGTGCTCCCACACCTTCGTGCGATGACGCAGGTGCCGGTGGTGGGGGTGGTGCCCGCGGTGAAGCCAGCGGCTGCCTGTTCAGTGAATCGGCGTATCGGGCTTCTGGCCACTCCGGCGACGGTAACGAGACCCTACCTTGATGAGTTGATCGCCGAGTTCGCCGCGGATTGCGAGGTTGTTCGTATCGGGCATCCCGGGCTGGTCGACTGGGCGGAACAGCTGGTGCAAGGCATGGAGCCGCCACAGTCGGACATTGATCAGGCAATGTTGCCGTTAAGGGCCGCAGCCGTGGACACGGTCGTTCTGGGTTGTACGCATTATCCTTTGCTGTTGCCCTGGCTTCGAAAAAGCTTGCCAGAGGTGGAAGCGTGGGTTGAGTCGGGTGAGGCGATTGCGCGGCGAGTTGGTCACTTGCTGGAGCAGAGTGGTCGTCTGAGAGAGGCTGAGACGCCCGGTTCGGGTGCTGTTCCAGCCGTTATTCAGGCCTGTTTTACCGGCGCGGCACCGTCTGATATTTCGGCGTTCATGATGGAGATGGGCATTGCGGTGGCGCAGGTGACGGGCCACTGGCCCGGCGTTACAGCAGCCGGGTCAGCTTGAACATAGCCAGAAACTCAAGCACGGGAATGGCCCGCTTGTGGCAGCAGTAGGTCTTGAAGTTGTCACCACGAAAACGTGACTTGGTGAACTCCAGCCCTTTGAAGTTGTACAGGAAGTTACCCTTCTCATAGATGCCGTGCATCAGTCGTTTGAGCAACCGGCTCTCATGGTGTTCGGTGGCGCTGTCCAGGGATAACGGTATCAGCCCCAGATCCAGGAACGGCACACCCTCGGCCCTGAAGGTTTCCATGGCGTGGGCCATCAGGGTGTAAAAAATTCCCTGGCGGAAATCAGCGTTGGCGCGGGAGATGTTCGGCACGTAACTGATGATCTCGTTGTTGCGATAAACCGGGTCAAAGTAGATAAAGCCGACCGCTTTGCAGTCCTGATACGCGTAAAAGTGGCGTTCATTTTCCCGGTAGTCCATTTCCATGGGCCGGATCAGAAACCGAATCTCATTGCTTTTGCATTTACGGGTACGAATCCAGGCTTCTGAAATCTCGCGGGTGTGATCGTCACTGAACCGTTCCATCACCGTAATGCCGCTTTTTTCGGCCTGATTCAGGGCCGTGCGCAGTATCTGTTTCTTTTTCCCGCTCAGGGACCATTTGCGCAGATCGATGCGGGACTCGCTGCCAAACTGGGTGCCGTAAAGGCCGAATCTCAGGTGCAGAAAATCAACGACCGCTTTCGAGACCTGTATGTAGCAGGCATTCGGGAAGCGTTGATGAAAGTGTTCGAGCATCACCGGGAAGTGCTCCGGGGCGCTGACCGGGTCGGACAGGACAAACGTGCCGCCCCACTTGCGCATGTAGGCAATGTAGCCGAGCCCCGGCACATCAAAATATTGCATACCCGGCTGAAGCGTTGAAAACGACTGGGTGTGGCTGCCGTATTGCTTCAAATAGCCGACTCGCTCGGGGAAGCTGAACTGACCATTCGCCAGCTCTCTTAGGCTATCCAGCGCAAGAATCTGATCTGACATGATAAAACTCCCGGTAACCTGTTGTTATTTTGCTGGTTGGAGAGGTTCAGGCGCGTTTCTGGCCAAGAATGGACCAGTAGCAATCCATGTTAAGCAGCTTGAAGTGCTTCTTTTCAGTCACTTGCAGGCCCAGGCGCTGCATGTGTTCCGGGTAGTTGTAGATTTTATGGAAGGCGTTGTTGGCAAACAGCCAGAAGATGAACACGGCCATGTACCAGTAGAGCTTCTTGAACATGCGGGACAGGATATTGCCGGTCGGATAGCAGAAGTCACCGACTACCACTTTGGCCTCGGCCTTGCCGAGGCGAATCAGGTGCTCCAGCACCTTGATCATCATCTCTTCATCGAATACGTTCAGGAAGAAGTTGGCAACGACCATGTCGTAGTGCTCAAATTCGTCAACCTTCATAATGTCGCTGTGAATCCGGCGAATGCTCAGGTGTGGAGCTTCTTTGTGCTGGGCGTCGCCAAATTTGCGGAGCATGGTTTCAGACAAGTCTACAACGGTAACGTCTGCGCCCAGTTCTGCTGCCCGGATGGCGTCCCGGCCGTGGCCGACGCCGGCAAACAGAACCCGATCACCCGGTTTGACGGTTTCGATATCCAGCATGGCGGTTTTGCAGCGATGGATGTTCTTGCCGCTGTAGAGGTTGCTCAGAAAATCATAAACGGGGCCGATGTACTTGTATTTGTCACGCATGACGGCTGCCTTCTTCTTGTTCCCTGGTTGACCGCCACCGTTATTGTGATTGTTGTCCTGACAACCTGTCGGACATTCCGGTGATCGGTTACTGATAACCTGAGCTTAGAGAAGGGCTGATGCTAATTATGTGCAGTACTGCGCAAATACGGATACACAAAGTAACGTATCGAAACACTTTGCAAACCGGGTCAATATTTAAAATAGGACTGTAAGACAATCCTGTGATGTTCAGGCGGTCGAGGCAAAGGCCAGGCTGTCACTGCCCAGTAACCGGGTGATTTCGGCGGCAGGCCGGGCCGGGCCGTAGAAGAATCCCTGGACTTGATGGCAACCCAGATTTTTCAGATAACGGAGCTGATCGTCGGTTTCCACGCCTTCAGCGACGATTTCCAGCTTTAGCCCGTGCGCCATTGCTACGATGGCGTTGACGATACAGGCGCCGTCTTCACCACTGCGAATGGCTTTGACGAAGGACTGGTCCACCTTCAGCGTGTGGATGGGCAGTCTGTGCAGGTAATTCAGTGACGAATACCCGGTGCCGAAGTCATCAATCGCGATACGAACGCCGGTATCGGCCACTTCTTTCAGTTTACGACTGATTTGTTCCAGATCGTTCATGATGACGTTTTCGGTGATCTCGATCTCCAGGTTCCGGGCAGGGAACCGATGTGCGTGGACTCGTTCGAGCAGGGTTTCCACAAAGCGTGGATGTTCCACCTGGCTCGGTGACAGGTTCACGGCCAGTCGCAGAGTGGGGTGCCCGCCGTTGATCCAGCGACCCACGTCGCGGCAGGCCTGATCCAGCACCTGTTCACTCAGCTTACCGATCAGCCGGGTTTCTTCCGCCAGCGGGAGAAAATCGGCGGGGTACAGCAGTCCCCGTTCCGGATGTTGCCAGCGTACCAGGGCTTCCAGTCCGACCACTTTGTTGCTGCGTGAGCAGACCTGGGGCTGGTAGTGTACTTTGAGTTCGTCCCGCTCCAGTGCCAGCCGAAGGTCTCGCTCCAGGCTCAGACGATGGGCGGTATCGATGCTCATGCTGTTGCTGTAGAAGCGGTAGCCATCTTTACCCCGGGCCTTGACATGGTACATGGCAATATCGGCATTCTGGATCAATTGATCCAGAGTGTTGCCGGCTTCAGGGAACACCGTAATACCGATGCTGACCCCGACAAACACCTCATGGTTGCCCAGTTGGAAGGGATCTTTCAGGGCCTGAATCAGTTTTTTTGCAATGCCGCGGGCATCTTCCGGGCTGTGTATCGAGGGCAGCAAAAGCGTGAACTCATCGCCACCGAAGCGTGACAGGGTATCGCCACGGCGAAGGCATTTTTCCAACCGGTGTGTCACCGCTTGCAAGAGTCGGTCACCCATGGCGTGGCCAAGGGTGTCGTTGACCACTTTGAACCGGTCGAGATCAAGAAACATGACCGCGAGTTTCTGCTCACTGCGCCGGGCATGAGTGATGGCCAGCTCCAGTCGGTCTTTGAACAAGGCCCGGTTAGGCAGGCGGGTGAGCAGGTCGTGGTAGGCCTGGAAGTTGATAAAGGCCTCGGCTTCTTTACGTTCGGTCACATCGCGGGCGATGCCGTAGTAGCGGGCGGGTTGGCTGGTACTTCCGCCCAGGGTTGCGCCGGTTTGTGGCCAGGTTTGTGGGTCTACCGGGAAGGCCGTGATCTCGAAGTGCCGGGTGGCCTTGCTGTTACCTCGGGTTTTGAGACGGACTTCCAGTGTGCGCGGATTGTCGACCGAAATGTCGGGGCCCTGCAGGGCGTAGGTGCCCCGTGTGACATCACGATCATCGAGGATAATGCGGAAATGCTCACCGCAAAGTTCATCGGGTTTGTAGCCGAGCAGGCTTTCGACCTTGTTGTTGATAAAGCAGATATGCCCGGATTTATCGAGCATAAAGACAATGTCTGGTGAGCTGTTAACGATGTAACGATGGAGAGCCTCCGACTTTTCCAGTCGGGTTTGGATCAGCTCATGGGCTTTGAGCAGCGACTGCTTGCCGAGCACACTTTCAACGGTGGCAAGCAACTCTTCCGGATCAAAAGGTTTGCGGATGTAGTCTAGCGCACCTCGGCGCAGTGCCCGGCTGACGGTACTGAAGGAACTCTCGCCGCTTACCACAATCACGCTACAATCGGGTTGCAGCCTGGCAATGCGCTCCATCACTGCAAAGCCGTCAGTGCCCGGCATATTGAGATCCAGAAGTGCCAGGTCAAAGGCCTGGCGTGCCACCTGTTCGCAGGCTTCAACGCCGCCACCGGCCTCGGTAACCTCAAAATCCCGGTGTCGCAGCAATGCGGCCAAGGTGGTCAGCAGTCGTGGCTCGTCGTCTGCCACCAGAATCCGTGCGGGCTGTACCCCGGATGCAAGCTGTCTGGATTGTTCAGGTACCATTGATCTGCTTCCGTGGTTTCGTCAGTTGGTATCGTTTTTTTTGTGGCTGGCCGCCGGCAGCAAAATCCGGAAGGTGGTGCCTTCCTGCCCCGTGTGGCAAGCAATGATGCCCTCCATGTCATCAATCAGCTGTTTCACAATGCTGAGGCCGAGTCCGCTGTGGCCTTGTCCTTTTGAGCTGGTTACCGGCGCAAACAGGTTGCGCCGGATGGCGTCCGGAATGCCCGGGCCGTGATCGGTTATTTGCAATTCAATCCAGCTGCGCTGGCCCTGGTAGATGGGAGCGTTGGTGCGCAGCGTAATATCGCCCTGATGGCCGTCCAGGCTTTCAACGGCATTGCGGATAAGGTTGATAGCGATCTGGCGTACCGCAGAAACGCTCCCCTGAACTCGCGTTGGCTCCGGGCAAAGTTGCAGGTTGAGCGTTCTCTCCGGTTGGCTGAACAGGCTGTCTCTCAAAATGCGGGACAGGCTTTCCAGCTCTGAATTGAGGTCGGTTTCGCCGGAGTCTTCGCTGGGTGCCTGGCTGCTGCTGACCTGTAACAACAGGTAGCTGGCCCGGTCCAGTTCTTCCTGAATGATGTCCAGATCACCCTGCAGATCGCTGTCTTCAAGCCGGCTCCTGAGTTGGAATATGTACTGCTTGATGATCGTCAGAGGATTGCTGATCTCATGAACCTGCCGCCTCAGGCGGTCATTGGCAATGTCGGTGTTGACACTGGTTTGCTCACACTGGCGTTCGTCGATCAGCTGGCTGAGATGGCCGATAAAGAGTTGCGTCAGGGTTGCGGAGCTCTCGGTATCGTCGGCGCAGCGGCCGAGGGCAAAGACGGCAACAGAGCGGTCATCGAAAACCACCGGAATGGCCATCAACGATGGCGTTCCCAGGATTGAGAGCAGTTGTTGATCCAGCACACTGGGGGTGCGTTCACCGAGGTGGAGCGGCTTGCCCGTGTTGAACGCTTCGGTCAGAACGCTGGCGCCAGATTCCGGGGCCAGGCTCAGATCGGGCAGATCAGGACAGGTGCCAGACAGCAACTGAAGACCATCGTTATCCGGCCCAAAGCACAGGCTGGGCAAGCCCGTCAGTAACATGAGGCTGCCGGTTGTGCTGGCAATCAGACGAAGGGTGTCAGCGGTGTCTTTTGCCATCAGCTCCAGGGATTGACGGGTCATAACCTGGTGGATCAGAGACTGACTCAACTGCTGCGATCCGTTGCTGCTGTCATAGGCGGTGTCCAGCGGAACGCCGAAAGACTCCGCCATGCTGGCGACCTCATCACTGATCTTGCTGCAGATTTCCCGCGTCAGATCTTCTTGTAAGCCGAAAATGGTGCCGGCCGCCGAAATACCCACCGAATCGGACAGCGCCAGGCGCGTTGCCAGGCTGATCAGTTTGACCAGATGCCCGGCATCTCTGAGTTGTGCTGGCGGGGCTTGTTGGTAGCGCATGGCATCGGCCGCCATGGCCCCGAGCCCCCAGCGGGTCACCAGCGCTGCTGCGATGTCGTTCTGGCGGTTAAGAATTTCCTGTCGTCGATCGAGCGAGGGCGTTCTGATCGCAATCAGCTCGCCGATGTTGTGGACCATGCCGAGCAGAAAGGCTTCCTCCGGGTCCCGGTAGCGGGTCAGGGTGGCCAGTGCTTTGGCGGTCAGCGCGGTGGTCAGAGAGTGGCGCCAAAAATCGCGGAGCTGCTGCCACTCGTCACCGCCCAGCTCAAACAAAAGCTGGCGCAGGGAGGACGTCAAAAGCAGTGTCTGAAAGCGGTGCGTGCCAAGGCGTAACAGGGCCTGTTCAATAGAACGAATCGGTGGGCTGTTTCGGTACAGTGCGGAATTGGACAGCGCCAGCAGTCGGGCAATCAGAGCGGTATCGGTCGCCACGACCTGGCTGATAGTGCGATAGCTTTCGCCGGCATGGCACGCCTCCAGTGCCCGAAGGGTGACTTCCGGCAAACTGGGTAACTGCAGGTCGATTGAAATATCCGTCGCACTATTCATGGCTCGCCCTATGTCCTTTACCCCCGTTTGGTGTGCCCGGGCGTAAGGTCCCTGTTCTGACTCTTTTTTATGACAGGGTGTTCGTTCTTCTTCGCACGTGAGCTTAGACAATAAACTCCCACTATTAAACACTTATTGCCGGTTTATTAAGCAATGTATTATCCGCTCTGTGATATGTGTACCCTTTTTACAGGTCGAAATGTCGCCTATAGTGACAATTCTCAGATCTGGTCTGATTTTCAGGTAACGCTACGAGGGAAGGCAAAAGTTGCGCCAACCAAGGACTATCGCAGTCACCGGCGGTAAAGGTGGGGTCGGAAAAACCACCGTTGCGCTGAATCTTGCCGTCGTGCTGGCCCAATGTGGTCATAAAGTGCTGCTGCTAGATGCAGACACCGATCTGGCCAATGTCAGCCTCCTGGTGGGTTTGTACCCTGAGCGCACGCTGGCCGATGTAATTGCTGGTCGGTGCACCATGGACGAGGCGATTCTGCACAGCCACTTTGGACTGCACATTGTTCCGGGCGCTTCCGGTGTGCAGGAGTGTATGGACATGTCCGACCGGGACAGTCTGATGATGTTGCGGGCTCTGCATGAACTGGAGCACCGCTACGACTATGTGATCGTCGACACCGCTGCCGGTCTGCAAGCTGTGGGCCTGCACATGATTGCGTCGGCGGAGCTTGCCTGCCTGGTGGTCTCTCCAGACCCAGCCTCGCTCACAGACGCATTTTCACTGATGAAAGTATTGAAACGCCGGGGTTATCGCCGGACACCGTCGGTCATCGTCAATATGGCCCAGGGCGCCAGCCAGGCCCGGTCGGTTTATCAGCGACTGAACGGCGCCTGTCAGCGGCATCTGCAGTGGTCCTTGCATTACCTCGGAGCACTCTGGCGGGACGAAACGCTCCGACAGTCCGTATTGGACCAGAATCCGGTTACTTTGCTGCCTGCGTCTGACCCATCATGCCGTCAGTTTCATTCCTTGGCGGAAATGCTCAATGTGCATCTGGCGGGCCTGCCCCGCAGAAAAGCTGGTATTGCAGCCTATTGGCATCAGGCTGCGCGCCGGCAAGCGGTCAAACATGCGGCCGCCTCGCCGGCCATCCGCGAGGACGATTCGCCCCGTCAGCATTGCCTGGCTCTGATCGATCGGTTGGAGGGCATCCTGGATGAATCCCCTGATGACGCCATGCTCCGCTATGAAGCATTCACGCGTCTGTTTGCACATTTGGGGCGCAAGCCTGACGCCGACACCGTCGAGATCGTGCAGACAGGACTTGCGTCGATGGCCTGGGAAAAACTGGCGGTGGACGACCGCGCAAAACTGGCTCGCCATCTTGGTCAGTTGGCACAGCAACTGGCCCCGCCCGGTGTTGTTGATGACGCTCCGGCAAACCGTTTTCACCCTGTTAAAGAACCACTTTATGATCGGGTCAGTTTTGGTGAGCAGGATCAGCTGGTTCGCGCACTGCGTGAGAAGCCGGCCGACGTTTCACTGAACGATCTACTCCGCTCATTGGCTGGTGATGACGATTCTCGGTCCTGATATCACCCTTCGCAACATGCCCGGCTAAGAGTCATTTTATTGTTAGGTTTTGTGTCGTAATTTTGCATTCTGTCACTGGCTTGTCACCATTTCTGTGCAAAAATTAAGCGAAAATTTTGTTCGTGGCCCGCATTATGCAGTTGGATCTGGCAGGCGGTGGCAATACGGATGCTCAGGTGATGGGGTAAAGGAACAAGTCCCGCCCACGATATTTTTGCCGGCCCCACAGTCCGGCGGCACAGAAAACAGAGATGGAGTTCTACCATGGCAATGCAGCAGATCAATCAAACAGAATCGTCCTCGAAGGTGCTGGGACATCTTCGGGGCAAGCGGGTACTCATTACCGGTACCACCGGCTTTCTTGGCAAAGTTGTGCTGGAAAAGCTGATCAGAACCGTGCCGGACATCGGAGGCATTTATCTGCTGATTCGCGGGAATAAACGGCATCCGGATGCCCGTAGCCGCTTCCTCAATGAGATCGCAACATCATCTGTTTTTGACCGCCTCAGAGAGGCCGACCTGGATAGCTTCGAGAGCTTTATTGATGAGCGGGTGCACTGCATTACCGGCGAAGTCACTGAGCCCCGCTTTGGCATGAGCGAAGAGGCCTGCGCCAAGCTGGCGGATGAACTGGACGCTGTGATTAACTCGGCGGCCAGCGTTAATTTTCGGGAGGAGCTGGACAAAGCCCTGACCATCAACACGCTGTGCCTGGATAATATCGCGGAACTTGCCCTCCAAAACCCGCAACTGGCCGTGTTACAGGTGTCCACCTGTTACGTAAACGGGATGAACTCCGGCCAGGTGACCGAATCGGTCATCAAGCCCGCAGGGGAATCCATCCCGCGCTCCAGCGACGGTTACTACGAGATCGAAGAGCTGGTGCGTTTGCTTGAAGATAAAATCGCCGATGTGCGTGCTCGTTATTCCGGCAAAACCCTTGAGAAGAAGCTGGTGGATCTGGGTATTCGGGAAGCCAACCGTTATGGCTGGAGCGACACCTATACCTTTACCAAGTGGTTGGGTGAGCAGCTGTTGATGAAAGCACTCCAGGGCCGCAGTTTGACCATCGTTCGTCCTTCCATTATTGAAAGTGCGCTGGAAGAGCCAGCCCCGGGCTGGATTGAAGGGGTGAAGGTGGCCGACGCCATCATTCTGGCCTATGCCCGCGAGAAGGTGACGCTGTTCCCCGGTAAACGCTCTGGCATCATTGATGTGATCCCTGTTGATCTGGTGGCCAATGCGATCATTCTCTCGCTGGCCGAGGCGATCGGCGAGCCGGGGCGCCGCCGGATCTACCAGTGCTGCAGCGGCGGCTCCAACCCGGTCTCTCTGGGGCAATTCATCGATCACTTGATGGCCGAGGCCAAGGCCAATTACGCCGCCTACGACCACCTGTTTTACCGCCAGCCCAGCAAGCCGTTTGTTGCCGTTAATCGCAGGTTGTTTGACCTGGTGGTCAGCGGTGTCCGGTTGCCCCTGAGTATCAGTGACAAGGTACTGAAGCTGCTGGGTAATTCCAGGGACCTCAAGATGCTGAAAAATCTGGATACCACGCAGTCACTGGCGACCATTTTTGGCTTCTACACCGCTCCGGATTACACCTTTCGTAATGATGACTTGATGGCCTTGTCGGCCCGGATGGGTGGGGTTGATAAAGTGCTGTTCCCGGTGGATGCCCGCCAGATCGACTGGGAGGTGTACCTGCGTAAGATTCACTTGGCCGGTCTCAACCGTTACGCTCTCAAAGAACGCAAGGTGTATAGCCTGCGCGCCACCAAGTCGCGACAAAAAGCGGCCTGAGATACTTCTTTTCACCGGCCCGGTTACTCTCCGGGCCGGTTTTTCGCTTTTCACGTTTTGCCATTCCGCAATGAGCAACTATTCTTCGAGAAGCCGCTGTTGAAGCAGCTTTACCCTGCCTTGATCACTGCATTTCTGCGCAGGTTAGCCGGAAATCAGCGGTAGATTAGGACGTTAGTCTAATTCATTGTGCGGTGGCACACATGTTGAACTACGTGCATCTGTCTTATGGGCCGACCGGGCCCGACCACCCTGTATTTATAAAAACCGACAATGACAATAGACTCTGATTAAGGGGGAGCACAATGACTGATAAACAGGTATATCCGGTGAGTCCGGAGCTGGCCGAAAGCGCTTTGATTTCGCGCGCTCAGTATGAGGAAATGTATCGCCAATCGGTGGATGATCCCGACACCTTCTGGGGCGAGCATGGTAAGCGTCTGGACTGGATCAAGCCGTTCAGCAAGGTCAAAAACTCGACCTACGATTACAACAATCTGTCCATCAAATGGTTTGAAGACGGCGTTCTGAATGCCTCGGTCAACTGTCTTGATCGTCACCTTGAAACCCGTGCTGACCAGACGGCGATCATCTTCGAAGGCGACGATCCCTCTGTTTCCCGCAATGTCACCTACCGAGAGCTGTACGAGCAAACCTGTAAATTTGCCAACGTACTCAAAGCCCAGGGTGTGAAGAAGGGCGACGTGGTTACCATCTACATGCCGATGATTGTCGAAACCGGCGTCGCCATGCTGGCCTGCGCCCGTATTGGCGCCATCCACTCGGTGGTGTTTGGTGGCTTCTCCCCGGAAGCCCTGGCGGCCCGGGTTGTTAATGGTAAATCACGTTTCATCGTGACTGCTGATGAAGGTTTGCGTGGTGGGCGTGCCATTCCGCTCAAGAAGAACGTCGATAGCGCGCTCAAGCACGAGGACGATGCCAAGGTCGACAAGGTCATCGTGGTGTCCCACACCGGCAACAAGCAAGTGCCCTGGACGGAAGGCCGCGACGTCAGCTACAACGAGTTGATGAAAGACGCCTCGGCCGAGTGCGCGCCAGAGCCGATGAACGCCGAAGACCCGCTGTTCATGCTGTACACCTCTGGCTCTACCGGTGCCCCGAAGGGTGTTCTGCACACCACCGGCGGCTACATGGTATACGCCTCCATGACCCATCAGTACGTGTTTGATTATCACGACGGTGATGTGTACTGGTGCACCGCCGACTTTGGTTGGGTGACTGGCCACAGCTATATCCTGTACGGCCCGCTGGCCAATGGCGCCATTACCCTGCTGTTTGAAGGTGTGCCCAACTACCCGGATAGCTCCCGCATGGGGCAGGTTGTCGACAAACACAAGGTCAACATCCTGTACACCGCGCCGACTGCCATCCGGGCCCTGATGGCCCAGGGTGAATCCTGCATGGACGGCACCAAACGCAAGAGCCTGAGAATACTGGGCTCCGTGGGCGAGCCGATTAACCCTGAAGCCTGGGAGTGGTACCACCGCGTTATCGGTAACAGCCAGTGCCCGATTGTCGATACCTGGTGGCAGACCGAAACTGGCGGCATTCTGATTTCTCCGCTGCCGGGTGCTGTCGACCTCAAGCCGGGCTCGGCCACGCTGCCGTTCTTTGGTGTTCAGCCGGCGCTGGTGGACAATGAAGGTAATATTCTCGAAGGCAAAACCGAGGGTAACCTGGTTATCCTGGACAGCTGGCCGGGCCAGATGCGCACCATTTACGGTGATCACGAGCGGTTTATCCAGACCTACTTCAGCACCTACAAGGGCATGTACTTTACCGGTGACGGTGCCCGTCGCGATGAGGACGGCTACTACTGGATCACCGGCCGTGTGGATGACGTTCTGAACGTATCCGGCCACCGCCTGGGCACCGCCGAGGTTGAAAGCGCGCTGGTTTCTCACGACAAGGTGGCGGAAGCGGCCGTGGTGGGTTACCCGCACGAGATCAAAGGGCAGGGTATCTATGTCTACGTAACTCTGGTGCAGGGCGAAGAGCCTAGCGACGAGCTCAAGAAGGAGCTGGTGCAGTGGGTACGCAAGGAAATAGGTCCGATCGCGTCTCCGGATGTGATTCAATGGGCTCCTGGCCTGCCAAAAACCCGTTCGGGCAAGATTATGCGCCGGATTTTGCGTAAGATTGCCGCTAACGAGCACGATCAGCTTGGAGATACCTCCACCTTGGCTGATCCTGGCGTAGTGGATGACCTGATCGACAGTCGCGAGTTCAAGTAACTCCCGCCGTCGACAGTCCCTAACCTGTGAGGAATCTGTTGAATGACACAAACAATTATCGTCGCTGATGATCACCCGCTGTTTCGGGCAGCATTGAAACAGGCGGTCAATCAGGCGGTGCCGGATGCCAAGACGGTTGAAGTCGACAGCATCAAGGCACTGCAGGCGGCGGTAGAGGCCAACCCGGACGCTGATCTGATCCTGTTGGATCTGAATATGCCGGGCGCCCACGGCTACTCGGGGCTGGTCTTTATGCGTGGCCAGTACCCGGGCTTGCCGGTGGTGGTTGTGTCGGGCTCTGAGGACATGCCGGTGATGCGCCGTTCGATTGACTATGGTGCCTCTGGTTTTATCCCCAAATCGGCACCTTTGCCGACCATTACCGAGGCCATTCAGGCGGTACTGGAAGGCGACGTCTGGCTGCCGGCAGGTGTCGCCGACAAGATCGAGCGGATGCAGTCTGAGCCGACGGATTTCTCGGAGCGCCTGGCGTCACTGACGCCGCAGCAATTCCGGGTGCTGGGTATGTTGGCCGAGGGTCTTCTGAACAAGCAGATTGCCTACGATCTGGATGTGTCGGAGGCCACCATCAAGGCCCACATCACAGCGGTGTTCCGCAAGCTTGGCGTTCGCAACCGGACTCAGGCGGTGATTGCCATTCAGCAGATGGAGCTTGATCCTTCGGAGCAGTCTTTGTCTGGGGGCTGATGGTCTTTATTCACAGGTTGTATCGAAAACGGGAGCCCTTGGGCTCCCGTTTTTGTTGGTTTTCTGATGCTCGTGCATGGTGAAGGCTGGGGTGCCCTTCTGAAACACGCTGTGAATACGTCCGTGTACGCTCCGCTCCGCCATCCATGGCTCCGCAGGGTTTCAGAAGGGCACCCCAGCCTTCACCTTCGACCCTTGGCAGCTGGTATTCGGAGTACATTTGTTTTCATTGGTAGGCAATTCTAAAATATTTCCGTCACATGCCATTGTTAAGTGGGATTTGTTGTTATAAATTCGGCGTACGCATGTACGCTGTATATTTTGTTCAACGTTAATTCAACTAACCAAAGGTGAAAAATGAACGCAGCAGTGAAACCGGAGTCGGTGGAGATCGTCGTGTTTGGTAAGCCGGATGAGCGGGAGCTCCGCGACCGTATGAAGAGAGAGCTCCCTGCGGATACGTTCAAGGCTCAGACCTGGCGGGTGATCTGGTTTTTGCCGTTGCAGGCGATTATCTGGGGCGGGCTGGCGGCCATTCTGATAGCCGGATTGCCTTGGTACGCCAATCTTGGTCTTGCATTGCTTGTGGGGCATACGATTGGTTGTCAGGCGTTGCTGGCCCATGAGGTGCTGCACGGGGCGTTGGGTATGAGCCGGCGGTGGCAGAACTTTTTTGGCTGGCTGGGGTTTGGACCGTTGCTGGTGCCGCCTGAGTTTTGGCGTAAGTGGCATAACGTGGTGCACCACGGTAATACCAACACCGGTGACACAGACCCGGACAGTTTCGGTACCCTGCGCCGTTATAAGACGAATCCCGGCCAGAAGAAGTTTCACAAGCTGGCTCCGGGTTCTGGTACCTGGTACAGCTACTTGTTTCTGACCTACTCATTCACCTTTCATGCACAGCTGGTTCTTTGGGTTCAGGCCAGGCGTCGTAAGCAGTTTGTGGGATTTAATCGTAAGCAGGCGATCGCTCAGGTGTTCGCATGCCTGGGCTTGTGGGTTGCCCTGGCAGTTGTCTCCGGCCCGCTGGCGGTGTTCACGGTGTTGATTCCGTTTATGGTGGCGAATGCTTTGGGGCAGGGCTATATCCTGACCAATCACTTCCTGCGCCCACAAACACCGACCAACAATCCGTTGGATAACTCCATGAGCCTGCGCAGCCATCCGGTTTTGGACCGTTTGCACTTCCGTTTCAGCCACCACATCGAGCACCACTTTTTTCCGAAGATGTCTCACAGCAAGGCGCCAAGGGTGCGGGCGTGGCTGGAGCAAAATGAGCCGGAACGCTACATGGCCATGCCCCACGGCAAGGCCCTGAAGATGCTCTACAGCACGCCACGGGTGTACAAGTCGTCCACCGAACTGGTGGACCCGAACGACGAAAGCCGCGTTTTCGATTTGTTGCCGTTGCAGCGGGAGTTTTCGGCGGCCAATCGGGTTTAAGCTTTGGAGTGTGAGCGTGTTGGGGTGCGCCTTCCAAAACACGCTGTTAATACTTCCCTGTACGCTCTGCTCCGCCATCCCTGGCTGCGCAAGGTTTTGGAAGGCGCACCCCAACACGCTCAATCTGACGGCATTGGTGGATTCGAACTACAGCGAGCTGGAGGCAACCCGAACGGCTATCTCGTAGGAGCGGATGACCGGTAGGGCTTTCCAAAACTGTGCGCAGCCAGGGATGGCGGAGCCCAGGCGTCACATGGATGTGCCGAAGGAGCGTGTTTTGGAAAGCCCTACCGGTTAGCCGATCCGGACCCGGCTCAAGGCACCAGAGAATTTAGGTGCCAGAGCGCGCGAGTTCTGAGCGCTAACTGCCAGCGTAACCAAGCTCCTTGTTAACCAGGTTGAACAGCTCGCCACCCTTGTGCCAGCGGTCGAAGTTCTCCAGGAACTGGTCCGTCAGCGCTCGTTTCCAGCCGATGAAATCGCCCGCCATATGCGCCGTCATGATCACATTGTCCCGCTGCCAAAGAGGGTGATCCTCTGGCAGCGGCTCCTCTTCGAACACATCCAGAGCCGCGCCCGCAATCTCGCCGTTTTCCAGCGCCTTGATCAGATCGTCGGTCTTCACAATGGGGCCTCGACCAATGTTGATCAAACGGGCCGACTTCTTCATGGCAGCAAACGCCTTGCTGTCGAACAGCCCCTCGGTTTGCGGGGTCAATGGTGCCGCAATCACCACATAGTCGGCATGAGACAGCTGATCATAAATCTGATCATTGCCGTGCACGGCCACAAAATCCGGATCCTCCCGTCGTGGCGTGCGGGCAATACCGTGGGGTTGCATGCCGATGGCTTTTACCAGCCGGCCAATCTGCCGTCCGATGGAGCCGGCACCCACTACCAACACCTGCTTGCCTTCTGCTCGTTCGGTATCCCGGTGCTTCCACTCGCGATTGAGTTGTAACCGGATTGATTGCGGGAAGTCTTTCGCGAACATCAGGATGGAGCAGAGCACATACTCGGCAATGGTCCGGTCAAAAATGCCCCTGGCGTTGGTGACAACCACATTACCCTTGGTCAGGGCCGGGAACATCAGAGCGTCCACGCCCGCACTGGTGGCGTGTATCCATTGCAAACGATCAGCGGCAGGCCAGGCGGCTTCCAGAGCCTCTGTGCGGAAGTCCGTTACCATCATCACATCGGTGCCGGGCAGTGTATCCCTCAGCGTTTGCTCGTCGCAGGCGAAGCGTACTTCCGCCCGCGCCTGAACGGCTTCGATGCCCGGTGGTGGTGCTTCTCCGGGCGCTGTGAGAACGGTGACAACCGGCTTTCTGGACTCTGTCATTTGACCTCCGCAGGGATAACAAGGATTCGTTTCAGTGCAATACTCTAGTCTGGTAGCCGAGTTGGCAGCGGTCAACCTGGGCCACCACAATCGATGATCTGTTAAGTTTGGCTATGCTTTAGTCCCACTGTGCTTGTACCACGTATTTTTACTGGCTAACCTGCAGGGGTAGCTTTTATCCAACCTGTTGTCAGGAGGTGTGTATGCCAGAGTCCGCGAACAAGGATACCGGCGAGACCAAACCGCGTAGCGTGAAGTACCGGAAAGCAAAGGCAAGCTGGAATCCGGCCATGCAGGCCGTACCTGTTTCGGGGATTCGTCGCCTTGTGAATATGGCGTCCACAATGAAGGATGTGATTCATCTTTCCATTGGGCAGCCGGATTTGCCGACACCCAAGCACATCATCGACGCTTATGTGGATGCGTTGAACGCCGGGCAAACCGGGTACACCATGGATGCTGGCTTGCCGGAATTGTTGGTGGCTCTGCGGGATTACTATGGTAAACGTTACAATCGCAAGCTGACCCGAGACAACATTCTGGTCACCAGCGGCGCTACTGAGGCGATGTATCTGGCCATCTCAGCCACCTCGGCCCCCGGGCGCCAGTTTATCGTGACCGACCCGTCGTTTCTGCTATACGCACCCTTGATCAGGATGAACGGCGGTGAGGTGAAGTACGTGCCCACCCTGGCCGAGAACAATCATCAGCTAGACCCGGACGATGTGATTCGGGCCATGGGGCCGCGAACCTTTGCTCTGATCCTGAACAACCCGAATAACCCCACCGGGGCGGTCTACCCGCGCAGCACGGTTGAAACTATCCTGGAAGAGTGCGCCTACCGGGGCATTCAGGTGTATGCGGATGAGGTCTACGACCACTTTATTTTTGACGACGATGAGTTTGCCAGTGTTCTGAGTTGCTCGCCGGATCTGGACAACATCATGTGCATCAGCAGCTTTTCCAAAACCTACAGCATGGCCGGGTTGCGTGTTGGCTGGGTTATTGCCAGCCAGGCGGCCATCAAATCACTGCGCCGCTACCACATGTTCACCACCTCGGTTGCCAATACGCCTTCCCAGTTTGCCGGGGTTGCGGCACTGACGGCTGACCAGCAGTGCGTGCGCGATATGGTGGGTATCTATCGCGAACGTCGGGATAAAATTGTTGAGCTGATCGACCAGACTCCCCATTTGACGGGCTACAAGCCGGGCGGTGCCTTCTTTGCGTTTCCCGATCTACCGCCCCACGTGGACGGTTCCGATCTGGCACTGAGAATGCTCAAGGAAACCGGTGTGTGCGTGGTGCCTGGTGATGCGTTTGGCGAGCATTGTACCAACGCGCTACGGTTCAGCTTCTCGACCACGTGCGAGCGAATGGAAGAAGCCTTTGACCGGATCATTCCCTGGATGGCAAAACAGCAATTGTGAGGCGTCGATGTCCGCTCTGGATTATGTGTCTGTTCAATGTCCTTACTGCTGGGAGACGCTGGAAATCAGCGTAGACCCATCGGTGCCTGATCAGGAGTATGTGGAAGACTGCCAGGTCTGTTGCCAGCCGATCTTGCTGACGGTTCACTTCGATGAGCAGTTGGTGCCAACGGTTGAGGCGAGGGCGGAGAATGAGTGAGTGGCTAACCAAGATGTAATACAGAGGTCTTGCGCGGTGCATGGCACTGTCTCAGGATAAAGCCCGGTATTCAGAGGAAGAGAGAATGACGATATTCAAACGGACCCGGGCCTGGTTTCCGGTGCTGCTTTTGGCATTGGTCGCAAGCGGCTGTGCCAGTATTTCACCTTATGTGATTTCGGAGGGTGAGATCGAACGACACCTGAAGCGGGCTGTTGCCGATTACGACCGGCAGAATCTGCAAAGTGGTTCTCCGCTCAGTCTTAGCTTGAGCGATGCCGATATTACCCTGGGTCCTGATGGTCGGGACGTGGCGGTCATCGATCTGAGAGGCCAGGTGGCCCTGAATGCGTTGATGGCCAAACTGCCGGTAGATCTTGCGCTGAAAGTGGAGGGCGCCCCGGTTTACGACAGCCAGGAGCGGGCGGTGTATATTCGCCGCTTGCAGTTGCTGGAAAGCTCGATCGACTCGCCGTTCTTTAAAGGCGATCTGGCGCCGGTCACTGACAGTGTCATGCGGGTAGTCGCGCAGATGCTTGAGACGATGCCGGTCTATCGTCTGGACGATAATGACCTGGCCCAGCGCATGTTTGGCCTCGTGCCCATGGACATTCGGGTTGCGCCGGGTAGGTTGGAATTTGTGATGGCCGACAAATAAGCGCATCGTCCGTCGCATGGGTGGCATCAACAAAAAGCCAGATGACAGCAGTCATCTGGCTTTTCTGGTTTCAGGCGTAAGGTTTATGCCTGAAGACGATCACAGATGGCGTCACCAATCTGCCGGGTGTCCCGTTGCTCTCCGCCGTGCTCGGCCAGGTCGCCAGCCACTGCGTCAAACAACTCTTTGCCAGCCGGGCCCAGTGTCGGGTCTTTACGGCCCAGCCACTCCAGCATGCGGGCCGCGGTAAACAGCATAGCGGTCGGGTCTGCGATGCCCTGGCCGGCAATGTCCGGGGCACTGCCGTGGGTTGGTTCAAACATCGAGGGCATATCCGGATCGGTCGGATTGAGGTTACAGGACGGCGCAACGCCCATGCCACCAGACAGAACTGCTGCCAGGTCGGTCAGTATGTCGCCCTGCAAGTTGCTGGCGACCACCACATCAAAGGCCCAGGGGCACTGCACGAACTTCATGCAGGCGGCGTCTACCAGTTCATGGTGAGTGGCCACGTCCGGGAATTCCTGGCTTATGTCCTCAAACACTTCGGTATACATGTCCCCCCAGTACCTCAGGGCATTGCGCTTGGTGATGATGCACACCTGGCTTTCACAGCTGCGACCGTCTAGTGTCCGGAAGTTGCGGGTGCGGCTTGCCTGTGATCGTTCAGTGGCTCTGCGTCTGGCTTGCTCGAATCCGTAGCGGATGATCCGCTCGGTTGCGCGCCGGGTGAACACTTCCATCTGCGTAGCCACTTCGTCCGGTTTGCCCTGACGCAGGCGCCCGCCCTGGCTGACATACTCGCCTTCGCTGTTTTCGCGAATCACCAACATATCAATGTCTTTAGCCCGATCGTCTTTCAGGTACTGACGGGCTCCCGGTAACAAGCGTGCGGGCCGCTCACAGACCCACTGATCAAAGCTTTTGCGCATGTCCAGCAGCGGAGCCAGAGAAATGCTGTCTGGCAGCAAGTAGCGGCTGCTGTCGTCTATTGGGCCGGGATCGCCCAGCGCGCCAAGCAGGATCGCGTCGTACTGCTGCAGTTGGTCCAGAGCGTCAGCAGGCCAGGACTCCCCGTGATCTTCGTGCCAGGCGTGGGAGGGCCACGGGAAACGGGTCCACTCCAGGGCCAGGTTGTGTTTGGAGCGTAACGTCTCCAGGCAACGAACGGCTTCGGCCACGACCTCCGGGCCAATGCCATCTCCGGGCGTCACTGCAATGCGAGTGGTCTGGGCCATTCCCATACCTCCTTGGTGCTATGTGTGTGCGGTTTTGTGTCCAGTGTCAGTGTAGTTGCGGGAAGGATAGATGCCAGTCGCTATTGGGGTGAATTAATTCACGATGTTTTACCGCGCTGCGGTCGATAACTATAGTTAGATCGAACTTATTGTTTTAACCTTGGTCAATAAAATCTTAGTATGTACGTGGGAGCTTGTGTGGATAAACCTGACGTATTGTTTGATGAGTCGCACTGCGAACAATGTGCCTGCGGGAATGGATTAGACTTTGCCTTCAGCTTTGCCTTCCAGCCGATTGTGGATGCTGACAATAAATCAGTATTTGCATACGAGGCGCTGGTCCGTGGTACTGGCGGAGAGGGCGCAATGAGTGTGTTGTCGAAAGTTAACGAGCAGAACCGTTATTCTTTTGACCAGATTTGCAGAGTTAAGGCGGTCAAGCTGGCAGCCCGCCTGGACATGCAGCCCATGCTCAGCATTAATTTCATGCCGAATGCTGTTTACAAGGCAGAGTACTGTATTCGTACCACGCTGGCGGCGGCTCAAACTTACAAGTTTGATACCCGAAAGATCATTTTTGAGATGATTGAAAACGAGGATCTTACCTCCGTCGAACATCTCTCCTCGATTATTGAAGCCTACCAATCGATGGGGTTCAGCACCGCGATTGACGACTTTGGTGCCGGTTATTCCCGGTACAACATCATGATGTTGAGCCCGCCCGACCTTCTGAAACTGGATATGGCTCTGGTGCGTAACATCCATCAGGATCAGAACAAACAGGCGGTCGTGTTGGGCATTATCACCATGATGCATCATCTGGGTGGTCGGATTATCGCAGAGGGCGTAGAAACCAAAGAGGAATACTTCTGGTTGCGCTCTCAGGGCATTTCGCTTTATCAGGGCTACCTGTTTGCCAAGCCTGGCTTTGAGTGCCTGCCAGAGCCGGTGTTCCCGGACTGAGCATCAAAATTAAGGGGCCGTTCTGTGCTGTATCGAATTGTCACGCTTGTGGGCGGACTGGTTTTTGTGGTCGCCCTGTTCGCGATATTGTGGTTCCTCTGCAAAACGTTTCTGGAACACCATGGTGTAAAGGAAGAAAGCTCTGACCGGGCCATGGTGCTTGCCACCTGGACTTTCGCTGGTATCGCGGTCGGCTTGGTGTTTGCCGTACTTGGCTCTTTTATTTTGGGTCCCTGGGCGTTCTACCGCACACTGCGAGGCCACGACGTTCCGGTCTCAGACGCCGCCGCAATCTGGTGGGGTTTCGGGATTGTTGTGGTGTCTCTGGGTATCACGGCTGCCGGGTTTCTCGGTTTCCTGGCTTTAGTCGGCGCCTACTGATTGCCGTGGAGCCCGTGCAGCTGGTCGCGAAACCATACAAGTGCCGGCTCTTTCTCGTACGCTTTGTGCCAATACAGATGCACATCGATTGATGGCATCTGTGCGGGCGGGCTCATCACCTCCACATCCGCACGTTCCGCAATAATCCTGGCATAGGTTTCTGGCATGGTCAGCAACAGGTCAGAGCTTTCGACCACCCGGCAGGCGGCGTAGTAATGCTGGCAACGCAGGCGAATGTTACGCTGCACCCCGTGCCGGGATAGCTCAAAATCTTCAATGCCTGGGCCTTCAGAGCGGGACGATACCAAGACGTGTTTGGCTGCCAGATAGGTTGGCATGTCCAGGCCCTGCGTTGCTGCCGGGTGACCTTTGTGGGCCAGCACCACCAGGCGGTCCTGCCTGAGCAGTTCGTGGCTGGTCTGATTGCTCACCGGCAATAACACATCAATCGCAAAATCCAGCTTGCCGGCCGCGAGCTGAGTCTCCATGTCCCGCCTCGCCACCCGTTGGCTGACAATCTCCATCTCTGGGTAAGGAGCCAACTTACTCATCAGTTGCGGTAAAAACGTAGACTCCAGAACATCTCTCAGTCCCAGCGTGTAAGTCTTGCGTTGGTTGGCCGGATCAAACGCGTGGAACTGATTGACGGCACTTTGCACCTGGGTCAATCCCGGGCGCATGGACTCCAGAAACCGGCGGGCCAGGGGCGTAGGCACCATTTGATTGCCCTGGCGGGTAAACAAGGGGTCATCAAAGTGATCTCGGAGCCGTGCCAGTGAATGGCTCACGGCCGGCTGGGTCAGGTGCAGTGCCCGGGCCGCACGGGTCAGGCTGCCTTCCCGATAAATCGTGTCAAACACATGCAGAAGGTTCAGATCCAGGCGATTCAGGGCCATAAAAAACATCCATTATCCTGATAAGTCCAGGTAATGATAAACGATAAGAACAATTCAGTCGCGTAATAGCACATTGACTCCTAGACTGGTTGCCATCTGATCGATAGTGCGCCCCGAATGGGGCAGGTAAGCGCGAGGAGCTACACCATGGATTTCAACATTTCCGAAAAAGGCCAGGACTACCTCGAGCGCGTGAAGCAGTTCATGCGTGACGAGATCTTCCCCATCGAAGAGCAGTATCACAAAGAGCTGGCCTCTTTGGAGAACCGCTGGGTAGTGCTGCCGATCATTAAAGAACTCAAGGAGAAGGCGAAGGCCCAGGGCCTGTGGAATATGTTCTTCCCGGATGACAAGCACGGCTGTGGCCTGCTCAACTCCGACTACGCCCTGATTGCCGAAGAAACCGGCCGCAGCTTCATCGCTCCAGAAATCTTCAACTGCAACGCGCCAGACACCGGCAACATGGAAGTGCTGATCCACTATGGCTCTGAAGAGCAAAAAGCCCAGTGGCTGCCCAAAATCATGAGTGGCGAAGTACGCTCTGCCTTCTGCATGACCGAACCGGCCGTGGCTTCTTCCGATGCCACCAATATGGAAGCCACTGCTACCGTTGAAGGCGAAGATGTGGTCCTGAACGGCCGCAAATGGTGGAGCACCGGCATCGGCCATCCCGACTGCAAGGTTGCCATTTTTATGGGTGTGACCGATCCAGACGCGCAGAAACACCGCCGTCATTCCATGGTCTTGGTGCCCCTGGACACCCCGGGCATCACCATAGAACGAATGATGCCGGTATTCGGCGCCTACGATGAGCCCTATGGCCACGGCCAGGTGCTGTTCGAAAACGTGCGTTTGCCCAAGAGCGCCATTATCGCCGGCCCCGGCCGCGGCTTCGAAATCGCCCAGGGCCGTTTGGGGCCAGGCCGCGTACACCACTGTATGCGTGCGATCGGCGCGGCAGAACGCACCCTTGAGCTTCTGATCAAGCGCTCCCTCACCCGCGAAGCTTTCGGTCGTCCGCTGGCGAAACTGGGTGGCAATCCGGATGTTATCGCCAATGCCCGAATGAACATCGAGCAGGCGCGGCTGCTGACGCTGAAGTGTGCCTGGGCGCTGGATACCAAGGGCATCATGGGTGCGTTGCAGGAAGTTTCTATGATCAAGGCGGTGGTGCCTGCGATGCTGCAGCAGATTGTCGATGATGCGATTCAGATGCACGGCGGGGCTGGTGTCAGTGACGATGATTTCCCGCTGACGGCGTTGTTCGGTTACGCTCGGGTTCTTCGGTTGGCTGACGGTCCGGACGAGGTGCATCGAGCCATGGTGGCTCGCTTGGAGCTTCGAAAGTATAAGTCCTAATTTTGGGCTTGGGTGTATAGGTTCCCCTGGCCTCTTGATTGGGGGTGGGGTGGCCGGCGGGGCGGGACTTCTGAAACACGCCGTGAATACGTCCCTGTAGGCTCTGCTCCGCCATCCATGGCTCCGCAAGGTTTCAGAAGCCCCACCCCGCCGGCCCCTTTTCCAGCTTTGGTGAGGGATTGCGGGTAAAGACTTAGCGCAACCTCGTTGCGTTGCAAGTATGAGGTGGTCAGGGCATAAGACTCATTTTTTGTTCGGAACAGCCCACTGAGGCGCTTGGGAGCTGATGTCGGGTAGCACTCTCCAAAACCTTGCGGAGCCATGGATGGCGGAGCAAAGCGTACACGGATGTATTCATAGCGTGTTTTGGAGAGTGCTACCCGACAGCAGCTCTTACTCTAATGAAAAAGAACGTGAACTCCCAAACATAACGGAGAGAAACACCGATGACACAGCGAGTATTTATAACCGGCGGGGCCAGTGGTCTGGGGCGGGCGATTGCATTGCGGTATGCCAAAGAAGGCGCGAAAGTCTGCATTGGGGACATTAACCCGGAGCAGGGCGTTGCCGTTGAGGCGGAACTGAACAAGGCCGGCGGTGAAGGCTACTTTGTTGAGTGCGACGTTCGCCGCCTGGCAGATTTTGAAAAAGTCCGGGACGACCTGGCCAAGAAGTGGGGTGGGGTTGACGTTGTGGTCAACAACGCCGGCGTTGCCTCTGCTGGTTCCATTGAGGACACCACCATTGGTGACTGGGAGTGGATTCTTGATATCAACGTTCTGGGCGTGGTCCGTGGCTGTAAAGCGTTTACGCCACAATTCAAACAGCAAGGCTCCGGCGCTTTCGTTAACGTCGCCTCCATGGCCGGCCTTATGCTTGCGCCCTTGATGGACAGCTACAATGTCTCCAAGGCCGGCGTGATTGCCCTCTCCGAAACCCTCAGTCAGGAGTTGCGGGATTCCGGTATTCACGTCAGCTGCGTGTGCCCGGCGTTTTTCCAGACCAACCTGGCCAGCACCATGCGCTCGGACATTCCCGGCATTCAGCAGAACGTCAACAAACTGATGAAGCGCTCCAACATCACCGCTGAAGACGTCGCCGAGGATATTTTCCGCAGCGTGAAAGAAAAAGATTTCTGGGTGCTGCCCCACGCCAAAGAGCGCCGTATGTGGATGCTCAAACGCCACGCGCCCTGGGCGTTTGACTGGTTGATGCACCAGGAAACCAAGCGCTGGATGGGTAAGATGGGCGGCAAGGCCTGATTAGTCGGGCCAGCTCATAGAATCACAGGAGAGGATGAATGACACAGATCGACCAGGCCGTAGATATTCGGGAAGGCGAAGAGCTGGACATCAGCGTTGTTGACCAGTTTATGAAACAGGCCATTCCCGGCCTCGAAGGCCAGCCGACCATCAAACAGTATCCCGGTGGTGCTTCCAACCTGACTTATCAGGTGGATTACGGCGACCAGTCTTATGTGCTGCGCCGGCCGCCGCTGGGCAAAATCGCCAAGTCTGCCCACGACATGCTGCGGGAAGCTCGGGTGATGGAGGCGCTCAAGCCGGTCTATCCCTATGTGCCCAATATCATCGCCATCTGCGAGGATCATACTGTTCTGGGCTGTGATTTCTATGTGATGGAACGGCTCAAAGGCATCATCCTGCGCCAGGATTTTCCGAAAGATCTTGAGCTGAGTGAGGCGGATACCCGCAAGCTTTGCCTGAATGTAATCGACAAACTGGTCGACCTGCACACCGTTGACGCCACCGCCGCTGGTTTGGACAAGCTGGGTAAGGGCGCGGGTTATGTTCAGCGCCAGATCGGCGGCTGGAGCGATCGCTTCCGCAAAGCTCGCACTGACGATGTCGGTGATTTTGAAGAAGTGATGGCCTGGCTGAACGACAAAATGCCCGACGACATCGCCCAGGTGGTCATCCACAACGACTTCCGCTTCGACAACGTGGTGCTCAATCCCGACAACCCGTTTGAAGTGATCGGCGTGCTGGACTGGGAAATGGCGACTATTGGCGACCCGCTGATGGACCTGGGCAACAGCCTGGCGTACTGGATTGAGGCGGAAGACGAAGGCCCTTTCCAGATGCTGCGGCGCCAGCCCACACACCGGCCAGGTATGCTGACCCGCAAGGAAGTGGTGGCCTATTACATGGAGAAATCCGGCTTCCGGGCGGATAACTTTGATTTTTATGAGATCTACGGCCTGTTCCGGCTGGCGGTGATTGTTCAGCAGATCTACTACCGCTTTTATCATGGCCAGACCAAAGACAAGCGCTTTGCTGCCTTTGGCCATGCTGCCAACTATCTTGAAAAACGTTGCCAGCGGCTGATCAGCGAGAGCGCTCTGTAATGGCCACCATCTATCTGGTGCGCCATGGCCAGGCCAGTTTCGGCAAGGAAAACTACGACCAGCTCTCCCCGCGAGGCTGGGAGCAGGGCAAGATCCTTGGCCGGTGGCTGAGCGACAAGGTAACGCCGGGTGCGATTTTTGGCGGCAACCTTCAGCGCCACCGGGAAACGGTGGAAGCCATTGCTACCGGCTACGGCACAAACCTGCCGGATATGCAGGTGCTGGAAGGCCTGAATGAGTTTGATCACGTTCAGGTGGTGGAGCGGTTTCGGCCCGAGTGGGCAGACAAGCAAGTGATGGCCCGGGATCTGGGGAGTTTCCCGAAACCGGCGAAAGCCTTTCAGCAAGCGTTCGAGAAAGCCGTGGCTCGCTGGGTCAGTGGTGAGCACGACCACGACTATGCAGAATCCTGGCAGGACTTCCGGACTCGGGTGAATTCAGCCCTGGATCAGTTGGTCGAGATAGCCGGCGGCGCGGATATGATTGTCTCCACCTCCGGCGGCCCCATCGCGGTGATTGCCCAGCAACTGCTCGAGTTGTCAGACCGCAAAGCGCTGGAGATGAACAACGTGATTGCCAACACCAGCGTGTCTCGCATTCTTTATTCCGGCCCCCGGCGCAGCCTGGCCGTGTTCAATAACTATAGCCATCTAGAGGCGGAAGACCCCGCCCTGGTGACATTCCGATAAGCTGAGGGAACTCCATGAGCAACAAAAATCTGTTTGATCTGACCGGCAAAGTCGCCCTGGTAACCGGTGCCAGCCGCGGTATCGGCGAAAGTATCGCCCGTACGCTCGCCCAGTATGGTGCGCATGTGATTGTCAGCAGCCGCAAGATTGATGGTTGCGAAGCCGTCGCCAGCAGCATCCGCGCAGACGGCGGCAGCGCCGAAGCCTTTGCCTGCCACATCGGTGAGATGGATCAGATCGAAGCCGCCTGGGAACACATTGCCACCACTCACGGCAAGCTCGATATCCTGGTGAACAACGCCGCCGCGAATCCATATTTTGGTCCGGTGGAAGATACCGATCTGGGTGCTTTCAACAAAACCATTGATGTGAACATTCGTGGTTACTTCTTCATGTGCGCCCGTGGCGCCCAACTGATGAAGAAAAACGGTGGCGGCTCCATAGTAAACGTGGCCTCGGTGAACGGCGTGAACCCCGGTCACTTCCAGGGCATCTATTCGGTGACCAAGGCGGCAGTGATTTCCATGACCAAATCCTTCGCCATGGAACTGGGCCAGCAGAACGTGCGGGTGAACGCCCTGTTGCCGGGCTTGACCGACACCAAGTTCGCCAGCGCGCTTACCACCAACGAAGCGATCAAGAAGCAGGCGATGGCTCACATCCCGATGAAGCGAGTGGCGGATCCGGACGAGATGGCTGGCACCGTGCTGTACCTGGTGTCCAACGCCTCCAGTTACACCACCGGCGCGTGCATCAACGCCGATGGCGGCTATCTGACCATCTGATCTTCAGACCGGTAAACCAAAAAAGGCCGGGGGATGTCTATCCTCCGGCCTTTTTTGTGAATCACGAAATCGCTCAGGAGCAGGTCAGGGCGACAAAATCCCGATTCAGTTTGTCTGCACGGGCCTGCAGGTGCTCCTGATGCCGTTGATCTCCGGCCTGAATCAGATCGTGCATCAACGAGGTCAGAGCTTGTTGGCTTTCTTCAATCATCGCCTGGTATTCCGGGCCTCGTGCCTGCTCGGAGTTCACTACCAGATCTGTGATCGCGTCTGCAAAGTCGGTCTGGTCGCGGGCCTCAAGAGCACTTAAAAGGGCTTGCTGCCAGTTCTTGCGACCTTGCAGCCAAATCTCGGTTTGCTGGCCACGATTGGCAGACCATTGCTCAACCAAGCCTTGTTGGTCAGTATTCAAGTCGCCCAGCCAGCGTTCCACCCGTTCGGCTGTGCGATCGGCCCGCGCTCTGGCGGTTTCATCGGCATCGCCGGCCAGCATCTCCTGTTCAAGTTCTTCCTGGTCCCGGGCCATGTTCTGGGTCAGTTCGTCGACTTGCTCGTCAGAGAGGCTTTGCAGAAGGTTCAGGGCTACGGGCAGGGCTCTGTGCAGCAGATCGGGAACAAAAGCCATCAATTGCTGCTGGTGATAGGTGATCGTGTATACGTCCAGCGGGCCGCTGGCAACGTCCGCTTCCAGCTCCTCCAGCCAGGCGCTGTAACGAGGCAATTCAGCCGAGCAGTGCCATTGACGCAGCGTATCCAGATCCTGATTCAGTTGCCGTTTCTGGTCTCTGTCCAAGCTGACAAAATCTTCCACCCACCAAACTACGCCCCAGTCTGCATACCGGTATGCCATCTTGGTTGAGCTGCACCCAGCAAAAATAAAAGCCGCGGTCAGGGCGACGGCTACCAGTCTGGGTAATTTTGAGCACTGCCACATTGCCATTACAGCAAACCCTCGGTAAAAGGCCGTATGGAAAAACGTTGCATGCTCACTATCATGGTGCGCTCTCTATACCGATCAATGGTGTTACAAACTGTAACTACGGACTGACCAGTCAATCAGATGTCAGCGCAGTCTTCCATTACTTTGGAGTCCAGATGTCAAACCATAACGTTACTCGTGTTCGCAGACTCGTATTTTCGCTGTACATGTCCGGCATTATGTCGCTCATGATGTCGGGAATTATCACCATGATTAACACGGGCCTGACGGACGGCTTTCTATCCCGTTGGGGCATGTCATTTCTGGTTGCTTGGGCTGTGGCTTTTCCGCTTGTGATCGTAGTAGCGCCATTGGCCGGAAAGCTGGCGGACCGCTCCATCGTAAAATTTACCAGCGCGGGTAAGGAACAGTCCTGACCGACGGGATTTGATATTCAGCTCACATTTGTACGCTCTAATGTAAAAATTTGTTAATCCGTTTTTTTACCCTCCCCGTAGATAGCTTTGACGCATTAGTCAGGGACTGAATTAGTGCAGGTTCGAACCAAATCAACCGATCGTCAAGCTACTTACTGTGAGGTATACAAAAAAATGAAAACGACAGTTGCTTTACCGATGTTGGTCGCCGGGAGCGTTATGCTTTCTGGCTGTTTTGATGGTTCGAGCAGTACGCCGAGGACTGATATCCGGGTTGTTCACGCCGTGTCTGACGCACCGGCTGTTAATGTCAGCTTCAACGGTGAAACGCTCATTGCGGGCGCAGATTTCAAACAGGCGGCCACGCTTCGGCCGAGGCGCGGTAATTATTCGGTTGATGTTGACGCCTTATTGCCTACAGGCGACGAACTGACCGTGATTGAGGTGGGTAGCACCCGGTTCGATTCTGATACCCGCTACGACATTATTGCGACAGGCACCGTTGCAGATGGCATTAATCCTCTGGTTTTGACGGATGATGGGCAAAGAGAAAATCCTGCATCTGCCCGTCTAAGAGTGGCTCATCTTTCTCCTGTAGCCCAAGCTGCGGCGTCAGAGGTATCTGTTTATGTGACGGCTGACGGCGTTGCCCTGCCTGATGAGCCCAACTTCAGTTTCGCGTTTGGCGAAGCAGTAGGTCCGCTTGAGCTGGAGGCAGGCACTTACCAGATTCGCGTGACCCCGCAAGGCAGCTCTACAGTGGTTTACGACAGCGGCCCTGTCGACTTGCCAGCGTCATCGGATCTCTTGATCGCCGCAATCGACAATACGGTTTTTGGCGAGTCTCCCGTCAGCTTGCTGGTGATCAATGGCAGTCAGGCCTCAGAGATTCTTGATAAAGACACGGGTGCGGGTATTCGGGCTGTGCATAACTCTTCCGATGCGCCGAATGTTGATATCTATTTGAATAAAGACCCAGACGGAACTCCTGACGCTGGGAATGTCGCTTACACTGAGACCGTTCCTGGCGTTGCGACTACCGGTAGTTATCTGGAGCGTTTGGTTGGCGATACCCGGGTGGCGATTACCCCGGCTAGTGCAACTACGCCCATTGCCATCGACGCGACACTCCCGCTGGCAAACGGCGATCTCTTAACCGTTTTAGCCGCTGGAGCGTTGGCCGACGGTCTTGATGCTTTTGTTTTCAATGATGACAATCGTCGTATCGCAACAGAAGCCAAGCTCCGGGTTATCCATGGCGCAGTAGAAGCCCAGCTTGTTGATGTCTTCCTGGTGCCCGCTGCCGATGCCAGCGCAAACCAAGGTAACGCAACACCCGCGCTGGATGATTTTGAGTACGGCGATTCTTCCGGTTATCTGGGTGTTCCGGCAGGCGATTATGTCGTGTTTATTACGTCAGCCGATGGGGCAACGCTGCTGTTCCGCTCCGGAACTGTCACGTTGGCAAACGGTGGTGTTTATACGGCGGTGGCTCGTGCTGCGACAGGCGTAGGTGATGAAACAGACAGTGTTGCTCGCTTGACTCTGCTGGATGATTTTGTCCAACTTCCATAAGGTTTTGATTACCGCATGAGAGAAAACAACCCCGGCCCGCCGGGGTTGTTTCGTTTGGAGCATCTACCACTTAATTTCCAAATATTGCTTTGCTAAAGACCACACTTTTTACTACGGTATTGAATACACGTATAAAAAAGGTGGCTTATGGACGACCTGCAAGAGTTGGCGCCCGAACAGCGTAAGCGTCATGAGTTGAGGCTGTTCATCTTCATCATCGTTTTTCTCTTCCCCATTCTCGCGGTGGCTGTCGTTGGCGGCTATGGATTTATGATCTGGATGTCGTAGATCTTTATGGGGCCTCCAGGGCCGCCCGGAGGGTAGAGGCTGATGCCTGTTTCCCAGAATCGCCGGTCATTTCTGAGGGGCGGTCGGCCGTCAGCGTCTGAATGGCGCCCGCCCTGGACGACTGCGTCGATCACGGATGTCTGCACCCGTTGCGATCGCTGTGTTGAAGCTTGCCCCGAAAATATTCTTTTTCGCGGCGATGGTGGCTTTCCGCAAATCCGGTTTACCGGTGAGGGTTGTACCTTGTGTGGTGAGTGCGCCAAAGCCTGTCCTGAGCCGGTGTTTGATCTCACCCGCGAAGCTTTTCCCTGGCGGGCAGTGATTCGCGATCATTGCCTTGCTAAAGCCAATATTCACTGTTCGACCTGCCGGGATGCCTGCGAAACATCCGCCATTCGCTTTCCGCCAAAACTCGGTCATGTGGCCGTGCCCGAGGTGACTCTTGAGGATTGCACTGGTTGCGGCGCCTGTGTCGCCGTATGTCCGGAAGATGCGATTAGCCTGGAAGCCCCGCAAACAGAGAGCCCAAGTTATGCATGATCAAACTTCTGATGAAATTCACGTGGCCAGTTTTCTGGTGCATGTGCGCCCAGGGCAACTTGCTGAACTCACCGATGTGCTGGCGGCAACGCCAGGGCTGGAGGAGGGCACTCAGGACCCTTCGGGAAAATTGGTGGTGCTGGCAGAAGGAACCTGCCATCAAAATCTTATGGAGGCCATGGAGTTGATTGAAAGCATTGCCGGCGTGCTCGATTGCATTCTGGTGTACCACGAGGTGATGTCTGCCCAGGAAGCAAATCAGCAGTTGATCCCCACAGGACAATTACAAACAGCACAACAGGAAGTATTGTCATGAACCTCACAAGACGAGATTTTGCCAAAGCGAATGCGCTGGCGATGGCTGCCTCCGCCGCGGGTCTTTCCATTCCGGCGGCGGCCAGTAATCTGATCACCAATGCAGAGCTGACCGAGCTGAAGTGGAGCAAAGCTCCATGCCGGTTTTGCGGCACCGGTTGCAGCGTGATGGTGGCCACCAAGGACAATCAGATTGTTGCGACCCACGGCGACACCCAGTCGGAGGTTAACCGTGGCCTGAACTGCGTGAAGGGCTATTTCCTGTCCAAGATTCTCTATGGGCAAGACCGCCTTACCAAGCCACTGCTTCGTAAGCGGGATGGCAAGTTCCATAAAGAAGGCGATTTTGTAGAAGTCAGCTGGGATGAAGCGCTGGATGTGATGGCCGAAAAATTCACCTCGGCCATCAAGGAACACGGCCCCGATAGCGTGGGCATGTTTGGCTCTGGCCAGTGGACCATCTGGGAGGGCTATGCTGCCAGCAAGCTGTTTAAAGCCGGCTTCCGTTCCAATAACATCGACCCTAACGCGCGCCATTGTATGGCCTCGGCGGTTGCCGGGTTCATGCGTACCTTCGGCTCAGACGAGCCCATGGGCGTTTATGATGACATAGAAAGCGCCGACGCCTTTGTGCTCTGGGGTGCCAATATGGCGGAGATGCACCCGATCCTCTGGACTCGGGTCACCGATCGCCGGTTGTCTCACCCAGGCACAGAAGTAGCCGTGCTCTCTACCTACGAGCATCGTTGCTACGATCTGGCTGACCTGCCCATGATCATGCATCCCAACGCTGATGTTGCGATCCTCAATTACATTGCCAATTACATCATCCAGAACGATGCGGTGAACCAGGACTTTGTGGACAAGCACACCCGGTTTGTTCGGGGCGCGGATGACATTGGCTATGGTCTGCGGCCAGAAGATCCAAGAGAGCAACGGGCCAAGAATACTGATAAGGCCAACAGCTGGGAAGATATGTCGTTTGAAGATTTTGCGCGCTATGTCAGTGAGTACGATGTTAAAAAAGCCGCTGAGATCTCCGGTGTATCCGAAGGTCATCTGGAACGGCTGGCCAAGCTGTACGCCGATCCGGACAAGCGTGTTACCACCTTCTGGACCATGGGCGTTAACCAGCACACCCGGGGTGTGTGGGTAAACAACCTCATTTATAACATCCATCTGCTGACGGGCAAGATCGCCACGCCGGGCAACAGTCCGTTCTCGCTGACCGGTCAACCCTCCGCCTGTGGCACTGCCCGAGAAGTGGGTACCTTTGCCCATCGCCTGCCTGCAGATATGGTGGTCACCAATCCGGAACACCGGGCCAAGGCCGAGAAGATCTGGCGTTTGCCGGAAGGCACCATTCCGGCAAAAGTTGGCTACCACGCGGTACTGCAAAGCCGCATGCTCAAAGACAGCAAGTTGCGTGTGTATTGGACTCAGGTCACCAACAACATTCAGGCCGGCCCTAATACCATGCAGGAAACCCTGCCGGGCTGGCGTAATCCAGATACGTTCATCATTGTCTCTGACATCTACCCGACGGTGTCGGCCCAGGCGGCGGACCTGATACTGCCGGCAGCAGGCTGGGTTGAAAAAGAGGGGGCCTTTGGTAATGCCGAGCGCCGAACCCAGTTCTGGCATCAGTTGGTGAATGCCCCCGGTGAGGCGCGCTCCGATCTCTGGCAAACCGTGGCTCTGTCACAGCGGATCAAAGTGGCCGATGTCTGGCCTGAAGAGCAGCTTGCCAAGGCGCCGGAACTTCGCGACAAGACCCTGTTTGATGTGCTGTATCGCAACGGCAATGTCGACCGCTACCCTCTGGAAGAAATACACTCGGATTATGAGAACCAGGAATCCCGGGATTTTGGTTTCTACATCCAGAAAGGCATTTTTGAAGAGTACCGCCAGTTTGGCGCCGGTAAAGGCAAAGACCTGGCCGATTTCGATACCTACCATGCCACCCGTGGCCTGAGATGGCCGGTGGTTGAGGGCAAGGAAACCCTGTGGCGCTATCGTGAGGGGTCAGACCCCTACGTGGCCGCAGGCACTGGTTTCCAGTTTTATGGCAATCCCGACAATCGCGCGCGGATCTTTGCCGTGCCCCATGAGCCACCAGCTGAATCGCCGGATGATGAATATCCGTTCTGGCTGTGCACCGGACGTGTGCTGGAACACTGGCATACCGGTTCCATGACTCGCCGCGTCAGTGAGCTTCACAAGGCGGTGCCGGATGCATTGCTCTATATGAACGCAGACGACGCCCGCGATAAGGGCTGGCGCCGTGGCAGTGAGGTCAAGGTGATCAGTCGGCGGGGTGAAGTCCGGGTGCGCGTCGAAACCCGGGGCCGAGTCAGCATGCCGAAAGGTATGGTGTATGTGCCCTTCTTCGATGCCGGCAAGCTGATTAATAAAGTCACTCTGGACGCCACCGACCCGATTTCCAAGCAAACGGATTTCAAGAAGTGTGCGGTACGTCTGGAACTGGTTAACCTGGCCTGAGGAGAAGTCACCATGAGACTACTGATTTTATTGCTGACAAGCTCCCTGGCACTGGCAGCATTTGCGCAGAGCGGTGAGCTGTCACCTTCTGCGCCGGATGGGCTTCGCAAAGGCGGAACGCTCGGGCAGGATTTGCCGGCGCCGCCCATTGCCGGTGATCCTAGAGAGGTTAAACGGGAGGTGCGTAACTACCCGGAACAGCCGCCGGTGGTGCCCCACGCCATTCGGGATTATCAGGTCGACAAGAACTTTAACCGGTGCCTGGATTGCCACAGTCGGGAAGCAGCGGTGCAAGCCGGCGCCCCGATGGTCAGCGTCACGCATTTTATGGATCGGCATTTCCAGGTGCGTGCGGAGGTAACGCCCGGTCGGTATTTCTGCACCCAGTGCCACGTGCCCCAAACCGATGCCGAGCCGCTGGTGGAGTCCGATTTCAAAGCCGTGGATGAAGTGATCCGCGCCTCCAACAAAGGAGACCGCTGATGATGAAATGGCTGAAGCTCTACTGGAACCTGTTGCGCAAGCCTAGTGTGCATTACAGCCTCGGTTTCCTGACGCTCAGCGGCTTTATTGCCGGGATCATCTTCTGGGGTGGTTTCAACACAGCGTTGGAAGTGACCAACACCGAGCAGTTTTGTATAGGGTGCCATGAGATGCACAGCAACCCGTATCAGGAGCTGAAAGACACCATCCATTACACCAACCGTTCCGGTGTACGTGCGGAATGTTCAGATTGCCACGTGCCTCATGGTTGGACCCACAAGATTGGACGCAAGATGGAGGCTTCGAAGGAAGTCTGGGGTTGGGTTTTTGGTTCTATCAACACGCCAGAGAAGTTCGAGGCCAAACGGCGGGAGCTGGCCGAGCGGGAATGGGCGCGCTTGAAAGCCAACGATTCTCTGGAATGTCGGAACTGCCATGAATTTGATTCGATGGACTTCACCATGCAGGATCCGCGGGCGGCAAAGGCGCACTCCACAGCATTGGCAAGCTCAGAACAAACCTGTATCGATTGTCACAAGGGTATTGCTCACAAGTTGCCTGATATGGCCAGCGTAAACCGCTGACCGGAAGAGGTCATCGGCAGTTTTTCTACTGAATGGTAAGACTGCTGCCTGCTTCTGAAGACTGGGACAGGGACGTCCCGACCGGTGGCCGGTAATACAGGGAATAGAGCACCCGGTCCAGCACAGCCTGGCCGTTCCAAGCGGGGTCGTTATTCACCATGCCGACGATCGCCCAGGTGGTATTCTTGTCGTCCTTGGTGAAGCCGGCGATCGAGCGAACGTGCTCCAAGTAGCCGGTTTTGATTCGGCCCTGACCGTCCATGCCCGTGTTTTTGAGTCGTCGTGACATGGTGCCGTCCATTGCAATGATCGGCATGGAGGCCATCAGATCTGAAGAATAGGGACTGTTCCAGGCATGTTGCAAAATCTGGGCGCCCTGGCGAGCGGTAATGCGACCATGACGGGTAAGTCCTGCGCCGTTGTCGATCACCATGCCTGCTGTGTTGACGCCAATGCCCTCCAGCCAGTCGTAGATAACCCGGATACCTGCTACCCGGTCATCCTGTTCATCATCCTGTCGGAACTGCGCGCCGATAGTCAGCAGCATCTGCCGGGCCATCACGTTACTGCTCCACTTATTGATGTCCCTCACCATGGTCACCAGATCTGGCGAGGTGGTTCTCATCACCAGGCGGGCATCGTCTGGTGTGGTGTCAAAGCGATCTCCGCCACTGATGATTACGCCCATCTCAGACAGCACTGAGCGAACCAGGGAAGCAGAGTAGCGCTCGTGAGGCAGAAGTGACATATAGGTGGTGGTGCGACAACCCTGGGGTAATTCGCCAGTGACCTGAACAGTCACACGATGATCATTATGAAACACCGGCTTCCACTCGAAGCGATTCCGGGCCGGGCAGGGGCCTTCGGGTAAAATGGCGACACGGTTATCAATCGTCACCTCACCCAAGTTGGGGGTAGTCCAGGCCTGGGTGCCGCGTTCATCCGCACGAACCTGAAAATGCAGCAGGTTGAGGTTGCTGAGGTAGCCTGAGGGTTCCACCAAAAACGGAGCGTGGGGGTTTTTACCGTTATCCTCAAATGCCGGAAAACCGCCGTCTATTCTGAAGTAGCTACCATCCAGAACCAGGTCGCCCTCGATGCGATGGATACCCATGCTGCGCAACTCCCGCAGCGTACTCCACAAACGTTCCAGGGTAAGCTTGGGATCGCCGCCAAAACGCACGAACAGGTTGCCTTTGAGGGTATCGCCAACCATCACGCCGTCTGTTAGAAAGTCGGTATTCCAATGGTGGGTGGGCCCAAGCAATTCCAGCGCAGCATAGGTGGTGACGAGTTTGGTGATTGAGCCAGGGCTCATCAGTTCGTCAGCGTTTACATACTGCTCAATGCCCGGCCCGTTTAGGGGAATGGCGGCGACGCTGAGGGCCTGATCGCTTTTCAGGGATTTGTTCGCATAGTCTTTGATCTGGCTGGCCCACAGTCTGGATTCAGCAAAGACGTTGGCTGCCGAGGTATTGTCCTGGGCAGCGGAGGAGGCAGATGCCATGCTGCAGGCCGCCGCAATAGCCAGAACAAGCCGTCTCGGAGTGGTCGTGCACTGTGAAGAGCAAGTCCTTGCCCGCAAACCCTGAATCCGCATCATGCCAGCCCGTTGTTGTATTCTTTTTCTACAATAGCTCATCCCACCGATTTGTACTATGCAGAAAAGCTATACATGACGTTAAAAAATGGCAGTAGAGTCCTTGTTTATATAGGTTTTTTGTGACAGCTCGTAAGTGCCCTTCAGAATCAGTGGGTTACCTTTGGCCCAATTAAACGGCCCGGTCAGCCAATGGGTCGAGGACAGTTTGTGAGACAATTCCGGTCAGAGCTCATGAACTACACATTACGAATCAAGGGAACACTATGCTCAAAGCGCTCAGACATCAGGTGAACGTACTGGAATCCGTAGCGACTTCGTCATTTGCCGCCTGGCGGGGCTGCCTGGTTATCAAGCCGGTTGCGCAACCGGAAAAACCGCTCATTCTGTACGATATGGAAGCCTGCCCTTATTGCCGTCGCGTTCGTGAGGTATTGACCGCTCTGCACCTGGATGCGGAGATCAGGCCTTGCCCTAAAGGCGGCCGGTTTTTTCGGCCAGATGCCGAAGCCATTGGCGGCAAACAGCAGTTCCCGCTGCTGGTGGATCAAAACACCGATAAGGTCATCTACGAGTCCGATGACATTATTGAATATTTGTTCCGCGAATATGCCGGTCGTTCGGTGCCGCGTTACTTCCAGTCCAGGGCCTGGCAGCCGGCACTGAATTCACTGGGCTCCGCGGCGAGCGAGCTGCGCGGATTGCGTGCAGCATCGGGCCAGAGACCGGAGCAGGGTTTGCACCTGTGGAGCTTTGAGGGCAGTCCATTCTCACGACTGGTAAGGGAAAGACTGTGCGAGCTGGAAATTCCATACACATTGCATAACCTCGGTAAAGAACACTGGACCGAGATCGGGCCAGCCAAACAGCGGATTAAGCTCGGTGAATACAAGCCAAGGCCCGGTGGCAAGCGCGATGCGTTCTTCCAGCAACATGGCCGGGTTCAGGTGCCGTACCTGGAAGATCCCAACACCGATACCCAGCTGTTTGAATCCGGGCGGATACTGGCGTATCTAAACAAGCAATATGCGGGCTGATATCGACTGGTGATACTGGCGGTCTCAGGGCTGGTATTCCAGGCCTGAGCCGGTATGATCTGCGGCCTGTTCTGTCAGCCATAATCGGGAGAGTTTGATGTATACCGGCCAATGCCTCTGTGGTGATATTCAGTTCGAATACGAGGGCTCACTGGGGCCGCTGTCACTTTGCCACTGCAGCCAATGCCGGCGAGCCCATGGCAGCGCCTTCTCAGCCAGTGCGCCGGTGCAGAAGGTGCGTTTCCGGTTTGTGGCCGGCGAAGACAGCATCACCGAGTTTGAATCCCGACCGGGCAAATACCGGGCCTTTTGCAGCAAGTGTGGCAGCCAGCTATACAGCCGCCTGGATGCCATTCCTGGTATTCTGCGCCTGCGGGTAGGGGTGATCAACGAACCCCTGGGCATGAAAGCCACGCGGCACATTTATGTCGGCTCAAAATCCGACTGGTTCGATATCACTGACGATCTGCCGCAGTACGATAAAACCGAAAGGACCAACGATCCCAACTGAGGCCCTCAATGGCCCCTGGCTGGCCGCTCAGTCGGCGGGTACCATCCGGTAAACCTTGCCCTGGCGGGAGTCGGTCAGTAACCACAGAGCACCATCCGGGCCCATTCGAACATCCCGGATGCGCTCGCCAAGATTGATCAGCAAGTCCTCTTCCTCAACTACGGTTTCATCCTGAATGGTCAGGCGCACCAGTTTTTGCGAGCGCAATGCGCCCACGAAAAGATCGCCCTGCCAGTCCGGGAACAGATCGCCGGTGTAGAACGCCATCCCCGAGGGCGCGATAGATGGATCCCAGTAATGCAGCGGATCGGTCACGCCGTCCATGGTGGTCTTATTGGTGATGGGGATACCCGAGTAGTCGATGCCATAGGTGACTTTGGGCCAGCCGTAATCGTTGCCGGCCCGGATAATGTTGATCTCGTCACCGCCCCGGGGTCCGTGTTCATGGCTCCAGACCTCACCGGTGTTCGGGTGCAGGGTCATACCCTGAATGTTGCGGTTGCCGTAGGTGAAGATGGTATCGTTCACTCTTGAGTTGCTTTTGAACGGATTATCCGACACCGGTTGCCCGTCAATCGTTATGCGATGCACGCCGCCGGCATCGTCGTTGGTATCCTGGGCCCGGTCCATGTCGCCGCGATCCCCCACGGACACGTAGAGGTGTCCGCTTCCGTCAAACACCATCCTCCCCGCAAAGTGCCGGCCATTATTGGAGCGGGGCAGGGCTTCGAAGATCACCTCAACATTTTCAAGTGACTCGCCAGTGTAGGTGGCACGGGCAACACGGGTTGTCATGCCGTCGCCGTCACGGTGCGCATAACTTAGGAACAGAGTTTGATTGTTCGCAAATTCTGGATGCAGCGCGACATCCAGCAGCCCACCCTGGCCAGAGGCAACCAGTTCCGGTAGCCCGGTTATGGGCTCCCGCACAAGATTGCCGTTCTCAATCCGGCGCAGCCGACCCTCACGTTCAGTGACCAGCATGGTGCCGTCGGGCAGGAAGGCCAGGCTCCAGGGGTGCTCAAGGCCTTGAGCGACGGTTTCTATCCGAAAATCGGTTTTGTCAGATGAGAACGTCTGGTCAGACCACGCCGGGGATGCTGCCAATACCGATACGCCCACGGCGATGGCGATTGTCGAGTGGTTCATGAGGTCTCCTCCAGGCTAAGGATTGTCGGCCGCGCCTAAACTGACGGCTAGGTTAGTATCTAGACAATACCAGAGCGTACGACACAAAAAAGCCACCGGTTTGCGGTGGCTTTTATTGCTTGTCGGTGGGACGTCAGAAACGATAGCTCAGGGTGCCCGTCACCGTGCGTTTGGTGCCAATGAAGCAATCGCCCCGAGCCAGGCAGGTGGTGAAGTAAGTCTCATTGGTCAGGTTGTTGACGTTCAGGGCCAGCTCCCAGCTGTCCCGACCGTAGGCAATCATGGCGTCCAGCAGGGTCTCTGCAGGGGTCTTGAGTTGGTCGGTGCCGTCCCAGCTTGATCCGACATAGCGGACGCCGGCGCCGGCGCGAAGCCCTGGAATACCGAGGGCGCGCAGCTCATGCTGGCTCCAGAGTGATGCTGTGTGTTCCGGAATGCTGGCCAGTCGCGCTCCCTGGTTGTTGCCCTCCTCAACCTCGGTATCGGTGTAGGCATAGTTGGCGATCAGGTCCCAATGGTTGTTGACGTCCACTTTCGCTTCCAGCTCGATACCCCGAGCGCTGGTCTCGCCGTTCTGAATCTGATTATTCGGGTTCAGCGGGTCGGGAGCCTGGCGGTTCTTTTCGCGCAGATCATAAACCGTCGCGGTATACAGGCTCGTGGAATCAGTTGGTTGATATTTTACGCCGACTTCGACCTGCTCACCTTTCAATGGTTTGAACGGATTGTTGAAGGCATCAAGGCCGGTTACCGGTTTGAACGACTCAGAGTAGCTGACGAATGGCGTGACACCGTTGCTGAACTTGTACATCAAACCAGCCCTGCCGGTGACTTCCTCGTCGGTGAAGGCCGTGCCGCCTTCGGTCTTGTTGCGGGCGCTGTCGTGGCGAAGGCCCAGTACGGCAATCCAGCGATCATTGATGGTCATCTGATTCTGGGCGTAGAAACCGCTCTGGATGACGGTGTTTTCCGGTGTATCGCTGAAATCACTTTCGGTCAGCCGGTCATAGTTCCCGTAGACCGGGTTAAACACATTCAAGTCGCCGATGTCTGCCTTGTAAGCGCGGCGGCTGTTGCTGACGGCATGCTGGTAATCCCATCCCAGCAGCACGGTGTGATCGACGTTGCCCGTTGAGAACAAAGCCTCCGCCTGGTGATCTGCAGTTAAGGTGTCCAGGTTAGGCTTGTTGGCGTAGGCGACCCGGGCAATATCGCCATTTGGTTTCAGGGCAGGCGTAAACAGGGGGTAGATGCTCTGGTAATCCACCTCGGTCTCGGAGTAGCGGAGATTCTGTCGCACTGTCCAGACGTTGTTCAGCCGGTGACTTAACAGGGAGGTCGCCGCCTTTTCCTTGGTGTTGTAGCGATCGAAATCCGGCTCGCTGATGAACAGATCATAGGGGATCTGCGGCAGCCCAAACGGTGACGGTTTGAGGGTGCCTTCAATCGGCAGGAACTGCGAGGTGGTTCCCGAGCGGTCTTCCTGATGCAGCGCCATAAGGGTCCATTCGGTCTGATCCGTCGGGCGCCAGGTGATCGACGGCGCGATAACCACACGGTTGTCTTCAACCTTGTTGACCTGGGTGTCGCTGTCGCGGCCAAGGGCGATAAAACGGTACAACAGGGTGCCATCCTCGTTCAGGGCCCCGGTTGAGTCGATTGCGGCCTGCTTGCGGGAGTGATTTCCTACCTGCATCTTTATCTCGGTAGATTGTTCTGCCTGGGGGCGTTTGGTGGTGAGATTTACCAGGCCACCCACATTGCCTTGGCCGTACAGCACGGAGGAGGGCCCGCGAATGACTTCAATACGTTCCAGCAGGTAGGGCTCAGTGCGCGGGCTCTGATAGAAACCAAACGTCTTCTGCATACCATCGAGGTAAATCACCGGATCGCCGCCGCGCACGGACTGCCAATCGCCTCGGCTATCAAGGCCAAATTGTTCGGCACCTACACCAACAGTGTAACGCAAGGCTTCCTGAACACTGGCTACGCCCTGGTCTTGGATCTGATCTGCGGTCACCACAGAAATGGATTGTGGGATCTCAGTGATTGGCGTGGTGGTTTTGGTGCCCGCGCGGCTGGAGGTCGCAATATAGCCATCTACCGGGGCCGATGGGTCTTCAATGCGCTCGCCACTAACGTTGATCGGGGTTAACGTTTCCTGGGCCAGCGTCGGGGCGGCTGTCATGGCCAGTGCCAGCAGCCCTGTGGTCCACGTGCCGCGTAGCGGGTGCTTGTCTTGCTGATTGGTGAGGGGGAGCAACTGCATTCCTTGGTATTCCTCTGATGGGTTGTGGTAGGTGTAAGTTTTGTAATACGGATTGTAATGATAAAGATTATCGTTTACAACTAGAGGTGTGTTTGATTTGCCGGGTGTTTGTTTGTTGGTGCAGGAGCAAGATTATTGATGGAACATGAAGTGCTGGAGGGACTGAAAATTGCCGTGGCTGCCGTTAGTGTCATTTCGCTGGTCTTGGCCGGCCTGATGATGATTCTCTGACACTGTCCATGCGGTCGCGACGGTAAATCCCGCAAGTCCCGCAGTATCCCCCACCGGGTAAAAGATACTTCAGGCAGCAACCTCGCCGTTGAGGGAGTGCGCAACGCTGTTGACTGAACTCGGCCGGTATCCAGTCGATGTATCGGTTTGCATCACACTCAAATCGTGCCAGCCAGCTGGTGGCCAGGGCACACAGTGCGTCTGGGTCCACCTGATTCCAAACGGCGGAGAACGGGGCGCCCAATGCCAGGCCAACGCTGCTCCAGTAGGCGCCGGGGCTGACCCCGAAATGTTGCCGGAAGACCGGGTACCAGGCCCGTACCTGATCACCGGTCGTGTCAATGAATGCCTCCGGCGCCAGGGGCGCCCGATCGTCAGACAAATGGCGCCAGCGGGAGGGGGCGTCAGAGCTTTCCAGTGAGCACAGGAAAATCCGGTCCGGGTTCAGGGGGGCGCTGACGCCATCCCGGAACAGCTCGATTACCCGGGGGGCGATGACCTGCAAGGCCAGGCTCTGATGCAGCACCGATATCCGGGCCTTGCGGAGTCTTGGCTGTTCCGCATCGGGATAATCTCTCAGCACTTGTTCTTCCAGCAGCGCTGGTTTTGCCAGAATTTGCGTCAATGAGAACAACTCACCAGGTTGGGCGCTGCTTTGTGCCAGAGCGCCGTTCAAGGCGTCGTGTTGTTTCAGCTCGTGCCGGGCCAGCAGGTGGTGATAGCTGACCAGCCAGGAATCGCCAGAAACCTCAGTGACGGCCATGGCGGCTCAGCCCCCAGAGGAAGTAAACACCACCCACCAGAGCCGCCAACAGCCCGGATGGCAGCTGGTTGGGGAATACGGCTACCCGCGCCAGATAGTCGGCGATGGCCAGCAGCAGTCCACCTGCCAGAGCTGCAACCAAAAGCTGGCGCCCCACCGTTTGCTGGCCCAGCACTCTGGCAAGGTGGGGGGCGATCAACCCGACGAAACTCAGGGGGCCGATCACCACAGTGGCGGCAGCGGTCAGTACCGAAGCCAGAAGTAGAAGCAGCAGTCGGGCCCGTGCAACCGGTAGCCCGAGAGATGACGCGGCCGCGTCGCCCAGGGGGAGCAGGGTTAGCGGGCGAAGGATCAGCAAAAGGAGCGCCCCCAGGGTTAGTACGAGTGCCATCAAGCCAATGGCTTCCTGTTCAGACACCAGCCAGGTTGAACCGTACATCCAGTTCAGCAGGCGCGACGCCACCGTCCCGCCGGAGGCCATCACCAGCCTCAAGCCGGCATCCATGAAGACGTAAAGTGCCAGTCCGCCCAGCAGAAGCTGGTTGCCGGCAAACCGATGGCGGCGGGCCAGTAGAATCAACAGGCCAAGGGCTGCAGCGGCCCCGGCCGTGGCAGCGATCAGTTGGCCGCCACGGCCGATGTCGATGCCGGTCAGCACCAGGACCACCATCACCAGGGCCGCACCACCGCTGATGCCCAGCAATTCCGGACTGCCCATAGGGTTGCCGGTCATACGCTGTATCAGGGTGCCGGCCATGCCCAGAGCCATGCCGGCGAGAATGGCCGCCAACAGCCTTGGGCCGCGCCACACCCAGGCATCGCTCCAGTGTGAGGGTGGTGTCCAGTTCCAGGCGTTCAGGCCGGGCGACCAGGCCATGGAAAGGGCAATGGTCAGCGCCAGCAGCACCGCAACAATGCCGGCAACCAGAAGGGGCGGCTTCCGGGTGGGCAGGAACCCCGCCGGGCTCGAGTCCGCGCCGGGCATATGGTGAGTGTTTCGAATGCCCTGCAAGGCCATCAGGATAACGGGGCCGCCAATCAAGGCGGTGGTGGTGCCGGTGGGCACAATGGAGCCGTTACCCAGGGTGGTTGCCCAATGCGCCAGGGTATCTGCCAGCAGCAAAAGCCCGCCGCCGGTGATCGTGCTCCAGAACAATCTCTCACCGAGCGAACGGGCACCCAGCAGTTTGGCCAGCACCGGGGCGGCCAGCCCCACGAACGCCACCACACCGACCCGACTGACCACCACGGAGCTCATCAGGACTACCAGAAGCAGCGCGCCGCCACGCACCAACGCCACTTTCGCGCCGAGTGCCGAGGCCGAGGCCTGCCCCAGTTGGAGCAGAGCCAGAGGCCGCATCAACATCAGCATGGCAATCGCGAGTATCAGCACCCGTGGCAACAGTTGCAGGAAGGGCTCCCAGTTATTCTGAACCAGAGAGCCTGCTCCCCAGATAAACAGGTTGCCCAGCCATTCGCCCTTGAGCAGCAAAAAGGCCATGTTCATGGCGCCGAGAAAGAAGGTGATCACCAGCCCGGCCAGAATAACGGTGACCGGTGAGAAGCCCAGGCGCCAGGTCAGCGCAATCACCAGGCCAATGGCCAGCAGACCTCCGGCTACGGCCGCCAGATCTGGGCTGAAGGCCAGCAAACCGGGCACAAAGAGGGTGGCCATGGTCACCCCGAATTGCCCGCCGGCCTCCACACCCAGTGTGCTGGGTGAGGCCAGCGGGTTACCAAGGATTTGTTGGGTAACGGCACCCGCCAGGCCCAGTCCGCAGCCGATCAGAACGGCCACGGAAACTCTTGGTGCCCAGCTGTAGTGGGCGAGTACCGAAGGGTAATAATCTTCGTTGTAGCTCCAGAATGCCGCCAAAAGGTCGCCCGGCGCCATCTGACCCAGCCAGGGAAGGGCGCTGGCTGCCAGGGCGACAAGCCAGAGCAGGGCAATGGCAACCGGAAGTCTTTTGGGCAGGGACGGGGCGGTTGCAGGTACGCGTGCCGAGTCAGCGAACATTGTTGCGGCCTCCCTCCAACAGAGCATCCGCCAGCAAGATCGCCAGGCGTTTTACCGGGTACACCCCGCCGAAAGGCCACACCGGCTCAATCTGATACACCTGGTTTCGCTTGACGGGCGGCAGGTAGGTCCAGAAGGGGCTGCCTGCCAGGTGATCCGAGAGCCCGGGCAGGGTGGGTGAAATTACAACGATACGACTGTCGTGGTAGGGCGCAATGGCCTCCAGGCCAACCACCGAAAAGCCCCAATGGTTGCCTTCATGCGGCCATGCGTTGTTTAGCCCCAGAGCGTTGAGTGTGGTTTGATAGAGCCCGTTGGGTGCGTAGATACGAACATGCCGTTCATCCAGAAAGTTAACCAGAGCCACGGGTTGCTGATCCATGCCGGCCCGGGCCAGCCTGGCGCGCTGCTGCTCGAGTGTTTGGTCGATGTCGGTGAGCACGGCATCGGCCTGGTTCTCGCGGCCCAGCATCTGGCCAAGAGTGATTAGCATTTCCCTGGCTTTGGCGAAGGGGGCTGAGCCCTCTTTGTAAACGCTGATGACGTAGGTGGGGGCAATGCGTTCCAGTAACCCGGCCGCGGGAGCCAGGTCGGCGCTGGTGACAATCAGGTCTGGCTTGAGTTCGGCAATCGCCTCCAGGCTAGGCGCAACGCGGGTGCCAACATTGGCAACGCCATCGGGTAATTCCGGGGCCTGTACCCAGGCGCTGTAGCCATCCCGATCTGCCACGCCCACCGGTGTAATGCCCAGCAGTAACAAGGCTTCTGTGGCCGCCCAGTTGAGGGCAACGATACGTTCGGGCGGCTGGGGCAGGGTGAGGGTGCCCTTCTCATGGCTCCAGGTGCCGGAGTGCGCGGGTTGGCTGATAAGGAATGTAAGGAAACAGAGATACGCCAGTGGGCGAAAAGCGCGGTGTTCAGTGCACATAAGACACCCATTGGCCGGGTGCCCGCTCCATTACGCCCATGGCGACACCGTAGATTGATTCCAGTACGCCGCTGTCCATAATTTCGGCGGGTGTTCCATCCGCGACTACCTGACCCGCTTTCAGGGCGACCAGGCGGTCGCAGAATCTGGCCGCGAGATCGACATCGTGTAATACCACAATCACCGTCAGCTCCCGCTCGGCGGCAAGTCCGTGGACCAGACGCAGGGTTTCCACCTGATGCTTCACATCCAATGCAGAAATGGGTTCATCCAGCAGCAGACATTGGGTTTGCTGGGCCAGCAACATGGCGATCCAGGCCCGTTGTCGTTCACCACCAGACAGGGTGTCCACCGCACGGTCAGCGAACCGTGCCAGGTCGGTGTCTTGAATAGCCTGATCGATCAGTCTCTGGTCTTCAGCCGTGTATCGGCCAAGTGGGCCACGCCAGGGGTAGCGCCCCAGCGCGACCAGTTCCCGTACCGTGAGGCCGTCGGTTGCCGGGGGGTGTTGTGGCAGGTAACCCACGGTTCTTGCGAAGGCCCGGGAGCCGGCAGCTCCGAAAGGGTGACCGTTGAGCAAAGCGACCCCCTGAGTCGGCTCGATCTGCCGGGCCAGGATTTTTAACAATGTCGATTTTCCGGAGCCATTGTGGCCGAGTAGGGCTGTTACCTCACCCTCCCGAAACGCGAGGCTGACATTGTGCAGTACGGCGGTTTCGCCGAGGCGAACCGCCAGTTGGGCGACTTCAAAAAACGCTGGCATTCAGGCTCTCCCATGGGCAGGTGGGCAGAGTAATCTAAATGCGAATTACTATCAATACTAAATAATAACTTACTGGGCTTGCCCGGTTTGAACACGCCATTGCGCCGCGTAGGCGCCATTGAGCTCCAGTAGAGTCTGATGATCACCCTGTTCGATTACCTGGCCGTTGTCGATGACCGCAATGGTGTCGGCATCAACGATCGTCGACAACCGGTGCGCGATCATGATCACGGTCCGGTTATGGCCTATCCGCCGGAGCGAGCGTTGAATCGCCGCTTCGGTTTCGTTGTCGACGGCGCTGGTAGCTTCGTCCAGCACCAGAACCGGAGGGTCTTTAAGCAGTGCCCGGGCCAGAGACAGCCTTTGGCGCTGCCCACCGGACAGGCGTACCCCGCGTTCGCCAACCGGTGTATCCAGGCCCTGGGGTAACTGGCTGATGAACGACCAGGCCTCTGCCGTTCGGGCTGCTTCGGTTATCTCTTCATCGGTGGCGTCGGGCTTGCCGTAGGCGAGGTTATCGCGAATGCTGCCTTCAAACAGATAGACATCCTGGCTGACCAGACCAATGGCGTCCCGCAGGGATTTCAGGCTTACATCGCGAATGGGCTGGCCATCCAGGCGGATCTCACCGTGGGTTGGGTCATAGAACCGCAGCAGCAGCTTGATCAGGGTTGATTTACCAGAGCCAGTCGCGCCCACGAGGGCCAGGGTGTTGCCGGCGGGTACCTCCAGGCTGATGCCGTTAACACCGGCGCCGCTGCTGGCATAATGAAAGCCTACCTGGTCAAACACCACCTTGCCCTGAACCGGCTGTGCCAGGTTTTGCCCTGCCTGGTCTCTTACGTTTACCGGTTCCGCCAACAGGTCCAGAATCCGGCGGGTGCTGGCCATGGCACGCTCGAACAGATCGATGACTTCGGCAAGGCCCGTCAGGGGCCAGAGCAGGCGCTGGGTCAGGAACACCAATACACCGTAGGCGCCCACGTTGAGGTCTCCATTCAGGGCCATCATGCCGCCCACCGTAAAGGTAGCCAGAAAACCGGCGAGAATGGCCATGCGGATGACGGGGATGAACGCAGAGCTGATGCGTATGGCCCGGCGGTTTGCGTCGACATAGGCTTCACTGGCCTGTTTCAGTCGGCGGGCTTCACGCAGTTCTGCGGTAAAGCTTTTAATGGTGGCAATGCCCCCCAGGTTATTGGCAAGGCGGCTGGACAGATCGCCAACTTTCTCACGCACGTCGGCATACAGCGGTCCGGCTTTACGCTGGAAATAGAAGGCCCCCCAGATGATGAGGGGGATCGGTGTAAACGCCAGCAGGGCAATCAGTGGGGACAATACAAAGAACACGGCACCCACCGCGACCACGGTGACTGCCACCTGAATCATGGCGTTGGCACCGCCATCCAGAAATCGCTCCAGCTGGTTGACGTCGTCGTTCATGGTAGCAACCAGTTGCCCGGAACTGCGGGCCTCAAAGAAACTCATGTCCAGGCGCTGGGCGTGTTCGTAGGCATCTTGTCGCAGGTCTGACTGAAGGCGCTGGGCCAGATTGCGCCAGAGAATCTGGTACAGGTATTCGAACAGGGATTCGCCGGCCCAGATGAAAAAGGTCAGAACGGCCAAGATGGTAATCTGCTGCTGGGCGGTTTCGAAACCCAGGCCGGCCACAAAACTTTCTTCCTTGTTGACCACCACGTCGATGGCAACACCGATCAGAATTTCCGGCGCAATGTCGAACAACTTGTTGATCACGGAGCAAGTGGTCGCTGCCACAATTCGGCGGCGGTAGCCCCGGGCGTATCGCATCAAGCGGCCAAGCGCCGCGAAGCTGGTAGTTTGATGGGTGTTGGGTTGCATGTTCGCGTCCTTCTGGCTGGAGCTGGGCGTCCGGAGGCGGGAAGGGTAGCGGATTCTATTGTTCTTTAAAATAGAATCATTATCACTTGGGAGTATTCTGCTGCAGCCATCGGTCCAGTTTGTCGGCAAATTCTTTGCGGTCGGCCTGGCCAAAGGGCGCCGGACCGCCGGTCACCTGACCGGCATTTCGCATTTCTTCCATAAAGTTTCGCATGGCCAGGCGCTGGCGGATGTTTTCTTTGGTGAAGGCCTGGCCTCTGGGATTAAAAACGTCGGCGCCTTTTTCGATGGCTTCGGCAGCCAGGGGGATATCCTGGGTGATCACCAGGTCGCCTTTGGTCATCTGGTCCATGATTTCGTTGTCGGCGACGTCAAATCCCTGGGGTACCTGGCGGCGGCTGATGTAGGGGCTCGGCGGCAGGGTGATGACGTGGTTGGCGATGAAGGTGGTCTGAACTTGCCAGCGGGTGGCGGCGCGGCAAAGAATTTCCCGGATGGGAACGGGGCAGGCGTCGGCGTCGACCCAGATTGGCATGTCGGTTTTCCTTCGTGAGCTTGGGTTTTGGGCAGTTTAACCTTTCAGAGGGTGAGCTTGTTAGTTTTGGGCCGCGTATTTAAGTTTATGCCGTCTGGGTTTGGTGTCGGGCATGTTTAGGGATGGCTTCCAAAAAACCGCTACGAGCACATCCATGTGCGCTTCTCTCAGGCCATCCTTGGCCTTCGACATTTTTTGGAAGCCATCCCTAAACACGCCTGTAAACGATATCAGTACCTCCGCGATTATTTTGCTGATTTCGAGGGAAGAGGTATGAAAACTCGGTTGTTCTTGATTCTTATGATTCTCGGTTTAGTCCCGGCCAATGGTCATGCCTCGGAGGATCAAGCCTGGACCGCTCTCCGCGAGGGACGGGCGGTGTTGATGATGCGCCATGCCCTGGCGCCGGGTACCGGCGATCCCGGTGAGTTTGATGTGAATGATTGCGGCACTCAGCGGAATCTGAATTCGGTTGGGCGGGAGCAGGCGCGCTCTTGGGGGCCGTTTCTGGAGTCTCGGGGCATTACGGGGGCCCGGGTGTTTTCCAGTCAATGGTGCCGCTGTATGGATACTGCGCGTGAAATGGGTATGGGGGAGGTCACGGAGTGGCCTGCGTTGAATTCTTTTTTCCGGAATCGGGGTAATGGTGATACTCAAACCCGGCAGACCATTGCTCTGGTCAACGATTTGGAGCCGGGGGCAGCAGTAGTTCTGGTATCGCATCAGGTGAATGTGACGGCATTAGCCGGGGTGTTTCCAGCATCCAATGAGGGCGTGATTCTGGCATTACCTTTGTCTGAGAACCCGACCGTTCTGGCGAGGGTGTCGCCGGGCCGTTAATGGTATAATCATCTGCCCATTTGATTAACAGGAAATGATAATGTCTCAGTTGCCCCCATGCCCCCAGTGCAATTCTGAATACACCTATGAGGATGGCGTTCAGTTAGTCTGCCCGGAATGTGGCCATGAATGGACAGCCGCTGAACAAGCGGCTGCTGAGGTTGGGGCGGTGATTCGGGATTCCAACGGTAATGAGCTGCAGGACGGTGACACCGTCACGGTGATCAAAGACCTGAAAGTGAAAGGGTCTAGCCTCGTGGTTAAAGTAGGCACCAAGGTCAAGAACATCCGTCTGGTAGATGGTGACCACGACATTGATTGCAAGGTGGAGGGCATCGGCCCGATGAAGCTCAAGTCTGAGTTTGTAAAGAAAGCCTGAGGTCAGTTCAAAAGTCTGAGGAGGCGCCGGATGCTCTGGCTAGAGTCCTGGCGCCTTTGTCATTGTGCCGGGCGGGCGTTAGCCAGCGACGGCTTGAACCTGCCGCTCTAATTCTTTGGCCAGATTTGGGTCAAGTTTCAGGGCTTCGGCGAGCTGGTCAAGCCATGCCCGTTCCATCGGGTTCTGGTCGTTGATCATGACGGCGCTGACCACATAGATTTCACGGCTTGCCTGCGGCGAATCGGAGTTCCTGGCGAGGGCTTGCGCATCGAGGGGGCCGTCAAACTGTTGCTGGATCCAGGCGTGTAGCTCGTCGTCTGGTCCAAGTTTTTCGATTTCCTGAGTGAGCAAAGCGCGTTCATTGGAATCTATGTGGCCATCGGCTCTGGCGGCCATAATCATGGCCTGGAGTATTTCCAGTCCTCGCCTCTCCTGATCGACACCTTGAAGCTGTTCCAGTGGCTGCCCCTGTTGGGCGGGTGCTTGTTGCGGCGCCCCCGGAGCGTTGATCTGGTAGTTCTGGTAGGCTTTGTAAGCCATCACGCCAACACCAGCGAGTGCGCCATACTTGAGCGCGGTGCCACCCATTTTCCGGCCTCGTTTGGAACCCAGCATCAGGCCCAGGGCGCCCCCGCCCAACAGGCTTTTCACGTCAACCCCGCTGCCACCGCCTTTACCGCCAGAGAGCTGGTTACCTAAACCGCCCATAAGACCCTTTACATCCATTCCACCGCCACTCTGGGATTGGCCACCCTGTGCCTGCCCCATGATCTGATTCAGTACCGACATGACATTCATTACTCATCTCCTGATGACGTTGTTGCCCGTGGCTTCTTGGCTGATTGTAGCTTCAGTAAACCATAACCAACATGAACCGGGGGTGAACGTATTGTCAGGCGCCCGCCGGTAAAGTTCCTTTGATCATTTCCGGACCTTCGACTAAATCTTAAACCTAAGCCTTAAACAACAGGGCGCCAACCACCCCAACGCTGCCGTTGCCCGCCACAAGCAGGTTGTCTGCGCAGCTAGGCTTTTATCGCGAGGCCGGGGACAGGAGGATGGAGTGAGACAAATCCACGAATTCCAAGTAGATAGCACCCGCTATCTGGATGACCACGGCAAGCCGCTGGGCGAACTGCCGCTGCAGGCAGAGAACACCGACCGGGTGCTGGCCGCCTACCGCAATATGGTGCTGACACGCACCTTCGATTCCAAAGCCATTGCGCTGCAACGTACCGGAAAATGTGGCACCTATCCGTCGGTGCTGGGGCACGAGGTGGTGGGCACGGCCATTGGCCAGAGCATGGCGAAATCCGATGTGTTTGTGCCCTATTACCGAGACCAGGCTAGCCATATTTTACGGGGCGTGAGCCTGACTGAATTGCTGCTTTACTGGGGTGGTGATGAGCGTGGAAGTGCCTGGAAGAATTGCCCGGAAGACCTACCAATATCCGTGCCGATTGCCACCCAATGCTGTCATGCGGTGGGCGTGGCGGCGGCCATGAAGATCCGGGATCAGAGCCGGGCGGTGGTGTGTTGTATTGGTGATGGAGGCACATCAAAAGGCGACTTTCTGGAGAGTATTAATCTGGCCGGTGCCTGGCATTTGCCGGTGGTATTCATGGTGATCAACAATCAATGGGCGATCTCCACGCCTCGCAGCCTGCAAAGTGGTGCGGAAACCATCGCCCAAAAGGCGATCAGCGCCGGATTGCCGGGCCACATTGTCGATGGCAACGACTACTTTGCCACGGTTGAAGCCCTGGATACGGCTGTCGAGCGGGCCCATTCGGGTAAGGGTGCGACGGTGATTGAAGCGGTCACCTATCGGCTCGGGGATCACACCACCGCGGATGATGCCACCCGCTACCGCACCGCCGAGGATCTCAAGCGTGCCTGGGAAAAAGACGGCATCAAGCGCCTGCAGAACTGGCTGCACGACCGCGGGTTGTGGAGCCCGGATAAGGAAAAAGCCCTGCAGGCTGAGTGCAAGCAAACCGTAGAAAAGGCCGTTGAATCCTACCTGGCCACCGAGGCCGAGCCGCCCACCGCCATGCTGGATTATCTGTTTGAATCCCTCCCCGCGGCGCTGCAACAACAGCGCGAGCAGATCGCCGACAGATACCAGGGAGGTCGCGGATGAGCAAGGTGCAGGCTTCTGCAGAGACTCGGGATATTACCCTGGTAGAGGCGGTCAACATGGCTCTGCACCGGGCCATGGCCGACGACGATAACGTAGTGGTGCTGGGTGAGGATATCGCCACTAACGGTGGGGTATTTCGGGCGACGGTTGGCTTGAAAGAGGCCTTCGGCTTCAAGCGGGTGATGGACACGCCACTGGCGGAAAATCTGATTGCCGGCACCGCTATTGGTATGGCCACTCAGGGGTTGAGGCCAGTGGCGGAATTTCAGTTTATGGGGTTTATCTACGCCGGCATGGAACAGGTCATCAGCCACGCTGCCCGCATGCGTAACCGCACCCGGGGCCGGCTGCATTGCCCGCTAGTATTCCGCGCACCATTCGGGGGTGGCATCCATGCACCGGAACACCATTCCGAAAGCACCGAAGCGCTCTTTGCCCATATCCCCGGCCTGCGGGTGGTGATTCCCAGTTCGCCACAGCGGGCCTATAGGTTGTTGCTGGCAGACATTCGTAATCCAGACCCGGTGATCTTTCTGGAGCCCAAGCGCATCTACCGGGCGGTCACCCAAAGCGTGAAAGATAACGGCGAAGCGTTACCGCTGGACACGAGTTTTACTCTGAGGGAAGGCGATGACGTCACCCTGATAACCTGGGGCGCCTGTGTGCAGGAAACCCTTCAGGCGGCCGACAAGCTGGCAGAGCAGGGCGTGAGCTGCGAGGTGATCGACGTGGCCACTGTCAGCCCCCTGGATCGTGAAACACTGCTCTGTTCCGTTGCCAAAACCGGCCGCGCGGTCATCGTTCACGAAGCCTGTCGCAATGGCGGTGTCGGCGCAGAGGTTGCTGCCTCCATCGCCGAAGGCGCCTTCCTGGACCTTCAGGCCCCGGTGGTGCGAGTCACCGGTTACGACACCATCATGCCTTACTACCGAAATGAGCAGTATTACCTGCCGCAGGTAGAAGACATCATCGGCGCCGTCGAACAGGTCATCGCGCTCTAGGAGGCTAACCATGAAAAACTTCAAACTCCCGGATTTGGGCGAAGGCCTTCCCGAAGCCGAAATCGTCGAATGGCACATCAAGGTCGGTGATACCGTGGAAGTTGACCAGGTGCTGGTCAGCGTCGAAACTGCCAAAGCCATCGTAGAAGTGCCCTCACCACAGGCTGGCACCATCGCTAAACTCTACGGCGAGCCCGGCGACATTATCCACACCGGTGAACCTCTGCTGGCCTTTGACGGGGAGGGCGATGACACCGGCACGGTGGTAGGTGAGCTGAAATCCTCCAAAGGCGACGATCAAGGCGCGCAGCAGGATCAGTTCATTGTGGGGGCAGCGGCCTCCAGTAAGCGGGCCAGAGCCAACCGGGCCACTCCGGGTGTGCGAGCGTTGGCCGAGCGCTTGGGCGTTAGTCTGGAAACCATCAAAGGCAGCGGCCCCGGCGGCCTGATCACCACTGATGATGTACACAAACAAGCCAGTCACCAGAAACAGCTGGGCGAAGCCGAGCCCCTGCGCGGCACCCGCCGCACCATGGCCAGAAACATGGCCTTGTTCCATGCTCAGGTAGTGCCGGTCTCTATTTTTGAAGATGTGGATATTGGCGACTGGAAGTCGGGCACAGACATCACCATGCGCCTGGTGCAGGCGATCGGCAAAGCCTGCGAAACCGTGCCGGAACTCAACTGCTGGTTTGATGGCGACAACCTGAGCCGACAACTGCTGAACGAGGTGCACGTGGGTATTGCCGTAGACACCCCGGACGGCCTTTTCGTGCCGGTGCTGCGGGACATCACCCATCGCAGTCAGAAAGATCTGCGCCAGGGCCTGGAAAACCTGCGTGGCGCCGTCGCCACTCGTAAAATCCCGCCCAAGGAAATGCAGAGCGCCACCATTACTCTGTCTAACTTCGGCACCATGACTGGCCAGTATGCCAACCCCATCGTCAGCCCACCCCAAGTGGCCATCGTCGGGGCCGGCAGCATAAGGGAGAAGGTGGTGCCCCATAACGGCACTGCGACCATTCGTCGCATCCTGCCTTTGTCGCTCACCTTCGACCACCGGGCGGCGACAGGCGGTGAAGCCTCGCGGTTTCTGGGGAGTCTGATTGAACGCCTGGGTAAAGCCACCTGATTGACCGCCCGCTTCTCGTTAATTCTGTCCAAAACACACTTGCCAACACCGGGCGTGATGGCAACACTACCTGCTAAAACAAACAACCAGTCAACAATGCGAGAATTCATGAAACGGATACATCAGCTCAGTGCAGCGATTATGATTACCTGCACCATGTTTGTCGCCCCCGCCCTGGCCCATGACTACAAGCAGGGCGACATTCACATTGAACACCCCTGGAGTCGACCCACACCCCCCGGTACGCCCATGGGTGTGGGATATCTGGTGATCACCAATGGCAGTGGTGAGGACATTACGCTGATCGCAGCCCAAAGCCCCCGTGCTGGCCGGGTGTCTATCCACGAAACCTCCATGCACGAGGGCATGATGCGCATGCAGCCATTGAAGCATGGACTGGCCATCCCCGCCGGAGAGACAGTAGAACTGAAACCCCAGAGCTATCACCTGATGCTGGAACAGCTCACGCAGCCGCTGGTTGAGGGTGAGAGCATCCCGTTGAGGCTGGATTTTGACGGGGCCGAGGCCATGGACGTGGAGCTGAAGGTTGAGCCCCTGGATGGAGCCAAACCCATGGATCACTCAACGATGGACCATTCCACAATGGACCACTCAAACATGAAACACTGAGGTAACTTGTTTCAAGGGCAGCTCTGCAGGCGCCTAGCGTTTGGTGCAGACAAACAGGGCGTTGCCGGAGCTGCCATCCCAAGGTTCGATCCGCTGGTAATCGTGTTCGAAAATATGCACCTCAAAGAACGGGAGCAGCAGTGCCTCAAGCTCAGAAAAGCTCAGTGCTACCATTGGGTGCTCGTCCTGCCAGGATTCGCTGACACCCTGCGTGGTTTTATCAATGCGCAGACGCAGTGACTGGCGCTCCCCCTCGCCGATGTAATGCCAGCCAGACTGGAATCGGAACTCACTGCTACCATGCTTGGTGGAGTGACTGACCATCAGATTATTGTTGATGCGAGTTTTGTCCACCGCGTTAAAGCAGAGCATGCCGCTGTCCGCCAGGGCATCGTAAGCACTGCGGATGCAACCCTGCAGCTTTTCGATACCTGCGCTGTAGTGGATCGAATACAGAAAACAGGTAATCAGATCGAAAGGCTCATCAAACCGAAAATCGCACATATCGCCGAGATGAAAGTGGGCTCTCGGGCAACGCCTGGCGGCCTGATCCAGCATTGGCTGATTGATGTCCAAGCCTTCGCACTGGTAACCATAGTTGAGAAAATGCTGGATGTGCGGGCCGGTGCCGCAGGCGAGGTCAAGATGCCGTGTGCCACCGTTACCGAACAACTGATGCAGCCGATGCACGCCATTGCTTTGTGCCGGGTAATCGATGTCCGCACACATCAGATCGTAATAACCCGACAGGTCGGTGTACAAGGCATTGATCGACATTTGATAACCTCTGCAGGGTTCGCTGAGTCACTTTTGATGGTCAGCGGCTGCGGGGCCAGGGCAGCGATCGGGCGTTATGAGAGCGTCTTAGTCTATAGCAAACGGTAGCTGGATTCTTCAATGTGGTTGAGGTGTTCACACCGTTTTATCTGAATGCCCCAGCGAGTGCTCCGGGGCTATCTGGTCTCGCACAAGCTGTTTCAGCTGCTTGATATCGGGAAAGCCTCCTTGGTCTTTGCGGGACCAGATGCGGGTGTCGTTGATATGAATTTCAAAGATTCCGCCAGAGCCCGGCTTCAGGGTGAGCTCGTCAATCATTCCATCGAATGTGGTTAACAATTCCTGCGCCATCCAGGTGGATCTGAGCATCCAGTTACAGCCGGTGCAGTAGTGAATAGTGACTCGCGTTGCCATACGGTAATGCTCCCTGCAGGAATAAATCGGGCTGTCATGCTATCAAAGTAGAAGGATAGTTTCTTTTTCTGAGGGAGCGGATATGGCCTACTGGCTTGTTGATAGCCCTGGATCCGGTGACGGCAGTCGGAATGCAGACTTCTGGCTGGCCCACTTGCAGGAGCATGGCATTACTGACGTAGAGGTATGTCAGCTGGAGGATCAGAAGCATTGGCGTGGCAAGGTTGCGGAAGGCGACTGCCTGATGGCCGCAGGTGGTGACGGGACGGTAAACAGGGTAGCTGAGTTGTGCCTGAAAATTGGCGCGATTCTGGCGGTTCTGCCGTCCGGTACGGCGAATGATTTTGCCCGTAACCTGGATATTCCTGCAGAGCCTTCGGAGGTAGCCCGGTTGGTTGCCGAAGGCACCGTGCAAAAGGTGGATGTGGCGGTTTCCCGCGAGCGAGTTTTTTTGAATGTTGCCCATATCGGGTTGGGCACCTTGCCTTCTCGCCAGGCCAGTTCGCCCATCAAAAAATGGCTGGGGCAGTTCAGCTATGTCGCGACTCTGGTCCAGCAGCTTGGGGCCCAACGGGGGTTCCATGCACGTATTCAGTCAGACGAGTCTGCCCTGGAGGGGCGGTGGCTGTCGGTTGCCGTGGCAACGGGGGCCTATTTTGGCGGCGGGCATGAGATTCCCCAGGCATCAGCTAACGACGGGAAGCTGGACATCATTGCAGTGAAACCGCGGCCCTTGGCTCAGTTGCTGTTTGCCTTTTTGATGGTGAGGTTGAACCGCAAGACACCGCGCCGCACCAGCACCGTCGTACAAATCAAGAGCAAGTGGTGTCAGGTGGAAACCAGCCGCCCCAAAACGATCACCGTGGATGGCGATGAGGCGGGTAAAACGCCGTTCAAAGCGACCTGCCAGGCGGGTATTCTTCAGGTTATCGGCAGAGCAGTGGTTCGTACCCATGAATCCGGATAACCCCAGCATTGGAGTGCTTTACCAGCAGCATTCTCGGCAGGTGCTGGCCACACTGATTCGCTTGTTGGGCAACGATGTGCCCGAGGACAAGATCACGTCGTTCCCGATGGCGGTGAAGTGTCAGCCAGAGGAAACCGTTGTGTTTTTGTGGATTGAATGCCCCCCCCGCGCTTTTGAGGGACAAGGCCATGCCCAGGATTATGGACGACCCGCGCCTGCAACCGGATGTGAACCCAATGCCGTTTGATGGCAAGCGGCTGATATATGGTGGCTTCGAAACGGTGGTAATGGAGTAGTGTTAGAATAAATGTCGTTCGCTCTGCCCTTAAATAACCTAGGATTGTAGTTAACGTGATGTGCGGCACCGGATAGAAAGATGGTTTTGAGGGCAGGGTGAAGGATATGTCTGATCGTTATTTGTTTTCATGCTTTTTCAAGATCTTGGCACTGTGTGCTGTGCTATCCGGGAGTCCCGCGCTCAGCGAAACCGCGCTGACTGCGGAGGCTTCTGATCCTGTGCGTCTCGGCTGGATGCAAGGCTTTCCGCCTTCGGCGGATAAACTGGTGATGCAGCCGGAGTCCGATTTTTTCAGCTTTCCGAAGATGCGCTGGACCGTGTGTCATATCCGTGAGTTGATGCCGACCAAGCAAGTCAGTCGGGGGCTGGGGGCGCCGGTACCGCTTAAATACGCCCTGGACCCCGGTATTGATACCGTGCGCTTCGTGCCACTGGGAGCTGAATCTGAAATGAGTTGGGCCGAGTCGCTATCGGCCAACTACACGGATGGGCTGCTTGTTCTCCATGGCGGCACGGTGGTGTATGAGTACTATTCCGGCTGCCTGGATGAAGCCGGCAAACACGCGGCGATGTCGATGACCAAATCACTCACCGGACTGTTAGCCGAGATCCTTGTGGTGGAGGGTAATCTGGACGATAGCTCGAAAGTCAGTGCCATTATTCCGGAACTCAAGGACAGTGCCTTTGGCAGCGCGACGGTGCGCCAGGTTATGGATATGACCACGGCGCTTCAATACAGCGAGGACTATTCCGATCCGAATGCCGATATCTGGGCGTATTCCAGGGCTGCCAGTCCTCTGCCCAAGCCCGAGGGGTATTCTGGCCCAAATGGCTACTTTGAGTATCTTCAGACGGTAAAACAGAACGGAGATCACGGCGATGCGTTCGGCTATCGCACGATCAACTCGGATGCGCTGGGTTGGATTATCTCCCGAGTGACCGGCAAGGATGTCGCAAAACTGCTCTCTGAGCGGATATGGCAAAAGATGGGTGCCGAGCAGGACGGTTACATGACTGTGGACGCCAAAGGCACGCCTTTCGCTGGTGGTGGCCTGAGTGCGGGTTTGAGGGATCTTGGGCGCATTGGCCAGTTGATGCTGAATGGCGGTGTAACCAATGGCGAGACACTGTTCCCGAAAGCGGTTGTGGACAATATTGGTGCCGGTGGTGACAGGAAAGCTTTCGCCAAGGCGGGATACAGCACTTTGCCGGGCGGCAGTTACCGAAGTATGTGGTGGGTCTTCCACAACAACCATGGTGCTTTTGCAGCGCGCGGGGTGCACGGCCAGACTATCTATGTGGACCCGACTGCCGACATGGTGATTGTGCGTTTGGCGTCTTTTCCTACTGCTGCCAACGCCCGGATCGATCCCACTTCATTGCCTGCCTATCAGGCGGTTGCCGAACACCTTTTGAGGCGCAGAGGCGTTCAGTAGTGTTGGTGAGGCTTGAAAATTTCAAGTGGTGAAATAGTTTAAGCTGGATTTCAGTGTCCGTTTTACGGCCAGGGCGGATCCTCTTCGTTTGTGCCCAATAAGTCGAGATTATTCCGTTCTCTGCGGAGGACTTTTCTGGAGTTTAACTTGTTACGCACTTCAGAGGGCAGCTCCGTATACTGAAATATGCCCTTTTGCGTCAGTATGTCGACAAGGTCCTCTATAACGCGAACCAGGTCAGCATCAGACTGTCTGAATAGCTCGGATTGACCGCCATTGCTGGCGTAAAATTCCAAAAGCTCATCACTATCGCCGGTGACTTGCTCTGAAAATCCTGGCTGTGCAATGCTGCTGACCGCAATAATTACGTGGCTCTGATTTCTCTGGACGAACATCATCACACCTACCTACAGGGGTTGCTGTCTTTGGTTGCCATTCATTAGAAGCATCAATTGCATCCGGTCTTTGACATTAAGCTTTGCGAAGGATCTGGATAGATGCTCTTTAACTGTGCGCTCAGTAATACCTAGGTTTTTTGCAACCCGTTTATTGGGGTGCCCGTGCGCGACTTCCCTGCAAACTTCAAGTTCCCGGTGGGTCAGGCAAGCCAACTGACTGTCGTTGACCTGTTTGGCGGGCAGGACATTATTGAGTTGCCCAACCAGTCGCAGCAGCATATCTTGGGGTAGCCAATAACCGCCTGCTGCGATGGTTGTGCTCACATTTTGGAGGAGCTCGGTGGAGGCCGCAGCATGCAAGTAAGCCTGCACCCCCAGTCCAAATGCCACTTTTGCTTCCTCTGAAGATGGCGAAAGGGCCAAGATCACGACTACTTTTTTACTCATGATCAAGCTGCTGGCAAGCTGCTTCCATCCCCTGACCGCTGTGGGAATCCAGATCGATTCTACTTCTGGTTTCAGGCAATGGCCTGGAACCTCTTCTACGGAGATTGTCTCGGCGAAGAATTCCCGCCAGTGCGGGACGTTGAAGCTTTTGCTGGTGATTGCTATGCGCATGAGGGGTCTCTTATCGCTCCCTCATCGCTTCGCTGGTCGCTCTGAGCACCGGTTTTAACAGGTAGTTCAAGATGGTTTTTTCCCCAGTGATAATGTCGACTTCGGCAGTCATGCCGGGAATGATTGGGAGGTTATTACTGATTTCGTTTTCCAACGTCCTCAATCGCACCAGATAGAACGTGTTGTCCTCATCGTCGGTAATGGTATCTGCACTGATGTGCTCCAGCTCGGCTTGAAGGCCACCAAAAATATTAAAGTCGTAGGCAGTCAGCTTGATGGTCGCTGGCAGGCCTGGTCTCAGAAAAGCGATGTCTACCGGTGATACTTTTGCTTCCACAATGAGCTGGTCATCAATCGGGACGATTTCCAGAAGCTCTCTCCCCGGGAGAACAACGCCGCCGACAGTTGTACTGAAAATTCTTTGTACAATGCCAGGAACCGGCGAGCGAATGTCGGTTTGTTTAACCCTGTCAGCAAGCCCCGACTCTTCTTGTAGGAGTGCGTTCAATCGCACTTGGGCGTCCGCCAATTCTGAACGCCAGCGGTTTTGGAAGGTAAGCCTTGCCTCTGAAAGACGGCTTGTGCTCTCCCTAATGCCGGCCTCCGCACGAAGGATTGAGGCTTGAGCGCGTTCCAGATCACCGTTTGCCCTCGCTATTTCCCGCTCGAGTTGCAATATATCGACGTCTGAAACGGCACCTGAACGAAGAAGAGGCCGTTTTTTGTCCAACTCCTGCTGCGCAAGCGATTTAACCTCTCGGGCCTGCCTGGAAGCCGCCAGGGCTTCTTCGAGGTCCTGTTGGCGCTGAATACGCTGCTCCTCAAGACCGGATTGCTGTTCCTTCAATTCTTCCAGGCTACTGAGATAGAGAGAGGTTTGATCGTCGATCAATTGCGGAGATTTTTCAGCCAACTTTGGATCAAATATTGGTAGCTCCGCGGCTATCTGAGCACGTAAACGCGAGGTCTCGGCTTCCAGGTTGAGTATCCTGGCTTGACGCTCCCGAATGTCAGACAGCGAGCGCGTTTGATCGAGACGCATGAGTATTTGGCCTTTTTCTACACGTTGGCCTTCGGTGACCTCAATGCTCTTTACAATCCCTCCGTCCAGAGATTGAACGACCTGAAGTTGTGAGGATGGGATGATCTTGCCCTCACCACGAGTAACTTCCTCAAGAGGGGCGAAGTAGGCCCAGATAATTAAAGCTAAAATTACTAAAGTCCCCACATACAACATCGATCTTGCTCTAACGGGGGACTGTTGTATCTGTGCCCAGGAACTTTCCGCTCGCCAATCAGACAAGTCTGGTTGAGAGGACCATCGTTTTAGAAACCTTTCCAAAACGGGAGCGCCTTTATTAAGGCTTTCAGAAACTTTTGCTGTGGCCTCGAACCTTTTTTGTTCCGGCGTCACAGGGCTGTCTGTTCTGGAAGGCTTCGTCATACTTTGCCTCCAGAGATTCGGCCGCTTCTCAGGGCTTCAATAACCTCTTGCTTCGGGCCATCGGCGACGATCTGCCCGTTGTCGATGACAATAATTCTTGATGCAAGCTCAAGTAACAGGGAGCGATGAGTGATCATGACCATGGTTCGGTCTTTGCCAACAGTTTTTAAGCTTTTGCACAAGCTTGCTTCAGATGAGTGGTCCAATGATTCTGTTGGTTCATCAAGAACCATTATTGGTGGGTCACTGACAAGAGCCCTTGCGATAGCAACGGTTTGTCTTTGGCCACCTGAGAGGCCTTGCCCGTTTTCGCCAATGATAAAGTCGTAGCCGGCGGGGTGTTTGCTAGCGAGTGTGTCCAAGCCGCTCAGGTCAGCGGCTTTTAACAAACGCTCATCACCGGCCGTCGGATCTCCCAAAAGAACGTTATGTTTGAGGGAGCCATGCATCAAATGAACGTCTTGCGGTACGTAACCAATTTGTTTGCGAAGGAATCCGGGGTCAAGCTGCCGGCTCTCAACACCATCAAAAAGAATTGAGCCTGTCTCTGGCTGATATAGCCCGAGCATAAGCCTCTGAAGGGTTGTTTTGCCGGAGCCATTTTTGCCCAATACCACGATATGTTCACCGGGCTCAATCGTAAAGCTGGCGTTATGCAGGGCGTAACGCTCATCATTTGGATATCGGAAGCTCACGTTTCGAAATTCAATTTTGCCGTTTAAGCTTGGCCGGGTGATCCATTCTTTGCCTTCAGGGCGCTCCTGAGGTAGCTCCATCACGGTGTTAAGGGTTTCTAGAGCCGTGGCTGCATTGTGGTATTGCGCCAAAAGTCCCGCAGTCTGACTGATCGGGGCCATAACCCTCGATGACAGAAGATAGGCCGCAATTAAGCCGCCTTGGCTAAGTTGCCCATCGATTAAAAGATAAACACCGATAACCACTATGGACACGGCAACAGTATGTTGTGCAAGTGCGGCCCCCTGGGTCACAGTCCCTGATAGCAAGCGCATGGCGGCATTTTGTCGAGATACTTGCAGGGAGCTGCCTTCGAAATCGGCTTGTATATGCCCCTCACCGTTAAAGCTTTTAACGGTCTCCAGATTATTAATCGCTTCAACAATGATAGCGTTTCTATGGGAACTAGCCTTCATTGAAGAGTCGGACATGGCCCGGAGCTGTTTCTGTACGCTCGCTGCATAGAGCAGCAGCAGCAAAGCACCAACAATGATTGGTAGCACCAGTGGCCAGCCAATCCAGGCAATAATTGCCATAAAAAGAAGGCTGAAAGGCAGATCTACAAGGGCCAGCACAGTGAGTGACGAGGTAAATGCGCGAACGCTCTCAAAGCTCTGTATGCTGTTGGCAAAGGCTCCCGTTGAACCGGGTTTACTTGCGAGATTGAGACCGAGTACCCGGCTCATAATCCGGGATGAGACTTCGACGTCCGTCCGGAGTGCGGCCAGGTCGACAAACCAGGTGCGCATCATTTTAAGGCTGAAATCGGCCAGCAAAACAACCGTCATGCCGATTGCAAGAACCCAGAGTGTGCTGGTTGAGTGATTGGGCACAACCCGGTCATAAACGTTCATGATAAATAGGGGCATGCCCAAAGCGAGAATGTTAATCAGCAAGGATGCAACGATCACATCGCGATACAGTGACCGACATTTTGACCAGGTGCCCCAGAACCAATGACCGTCATTTGACTTGCTGGCTATACTTGCTCGCCGGCCAGGATTATAAGTTGGTCTGCAATACGCCATGAAGCCCGAATATTGAGCGTTCAGGGTGTCTAAATCGACAGTTGTGACGGAGTCCGGGAGCTCTGGGTAGATCACCTGAGCTGAATTGTCGGAATCAACACCGGTTAGCACGCATGCTTTTTCACCGTCCAATAGAAGTATGACCGGAAAAAGTGCGGAATTCAGTGCAGACAAGCTGGACCGAATTTGGTTGCAGCTCATGCCGATTCTCGAAGCGGCACGAGCTAGTGTGGCGGGTGACAACTGCCCATTGCTGAGAGGTAGGCCACTTGTAATGTGCTCAGGACTATTCGTCAGATTGTAGTGGCCGCCGACGATCCTCAAACATTCGAGCAATGGGTCAAGATGGCTGTCGATAAGAACATCCTTATGGACGCAGGTTGTAAGACCGCGCCCTAATACAATTAATGGCCATTATCTTCTGTTTTGGTGACCAAAACGTCAATTCTCAATGTCTGTTTGATTGGGAAATATGCGAATTTCGATACGCTGGTTTGCCTCATGAGCTGCCCTGGTGTCACCTTCAATTTTGGGACGATCAAACCCGTAACCGACGACATCCAGTCTTTGGCGTGGAACGCCAAACTGAGACGTAAGTAGCCTGGCCACAGCTTCTGCTCTCAACTCTGATAAATTCTGATTGAATGAGGCGGAGCCGACCCTTGATGCATGTCCCTCAATCACAACCTTGGCATCGCTGTTGGATAGGATGAAATCTGCAATCTCGGTGAGGTCTGGCTCGTAAGTGCTCGCAACTTGAGCAGATCCTATAGAAAACCCGATATCTGCTTCAAATGTTCGCTCGGGCTCCTCGTCGCGCTTACAGCCTTTTGGATCCACGATTGCCCCTCGGGGTGTTCCAGGGCAAAAGTCGAGGTTGTCCGGAACACCATCACCATCACTATCAATTACGTAGTCTGCCATTGAAGGACAGGCGGTTGCGCCGTCAATCGGCAGCGGTGACGCGCCCAAATCCGTCAGAGTGGGAAGACCATCACGAACGACGCCCACCGTAGCGAGCCAGTCACCCGTTGCCGTCAGTGCGCGAGCCAAAGCTATGTTCTTGTCATACTGAGCGTTCGCGTAGGCACTTTTAGCTTGAAAAGCTTCATTTTCTGCGTCGAGAACATCCAGTAAGGTTCGTTCGCCGATGCTGAACTGATCTCGGTATGCAACCACTACACGTTCGGATGAGAGGCGGTGTTGGTTCAAAGATGGTAGCTGGCGTTTAATTGCATGTATGTTGTGGTGAGCAATCTGCACGTTCTGACGCAAATTGATGCATTCCTGGTCGCGAAGGTCTTTGGCAACATTGGTTTGTTGGTAAGCTTCTTTTATGGCTGCTCTATCGCGTCCACCGCGATACAAGTTGTACCGTAATTCAACACCGATGCGTGCATCAGAGCGGCCGCTGTTTGCTCCGAAATCATCGTAGGTTTGCGTGCCGTAATTTGCGGTTAAGTTGAGGCGGGGCTGCATCGCAGATTTCCGGAGATCGACGGCCGAATCCGCAGCATGAATGTTCCGAATAGCGGCATGGAAAGCAGGGTTATTTTCATAAGCCCGGTGAAGGAGGGCTTCGAGGCTTTTAGGTAAAGCATTGCTATCGGGTGTATATGGCTCCGCATCCAGGCTTGGAACCTTGCCGATTATTCTAAGAAACCGGGCTGTAACGTCATGCAGGTTGGACTGTTCGGTTACGACATTGGATTCTGCCAGGGCGACTCTGCCGCTGACCTGTTCGAGGTCAGCTGTTCGAACCACTCCAGCTGCCACACCATCAATGATTTGCTGGAAAACTTCCTGATGACGTTCAAGATTTTGCTGCGCGAATTCAAGGAGCTCTCGTCTTCTCAGGACGTCTGTATAGGCTTGAAACGCCTCAAAGGCAGTTTGTTCCACTGTGTTGAGCAGCTCATGATAGCGAGCCAACTGCAGTGAGGATAGGCGGCGAACGTCGCTGCGGGTTTCAAAGCCGTCATAAAGCATCTGGGTCAATGTGATTTGGGCATCAGCTCCAGCAAAATCGTCTCTGGGTCCATAATCCCGCCATTCGTGACCGTACCGGGCTCCAACATCGACGCTTGGCTTATAGCCTGAATATGCTCCCTCGACTGCCTTGTCCGATGCTAGAAACTGGTGCCAGCGCTCTTGTACAACAGGGTTCTTTTCAATTGCATTTCTGATCAGAGATTCGAGCTCGTCCTGTGCAACTGCAGGTGTGCTGATAGAGGCTGCCACAAAAAGCGCCATACAAGACTGTTTTAGCATCGATTATCCCTACAAAATCATCAATTAAATGTTGGCGTCCCAGCGTAAATGGATTCAAAGCATACCGGACGTCAGTCCAATTACGACGAACGCACTATACAGATAAAATCAGAGTGTAAAAAACTGTAACTGTAAAATGGTGTAAAAATGTCGTCTGTAAATATTGAAGTTCTCGCTTTAACTGGAAATCTTTCCGTCGCCTCAGGCGATGACCTTCAATATCTTGCTCAGGGGCAAGTGCTAGAAGTTGCAACTGAAGACGCTGTTTTACGCGCCGGCGAAGGCAGTACCGCTGTCGTCTTGCTCAACGGTGTAATCGTTGAACTCGGAGAGAATGCGTCACTAGACTTGGCATCCGCTGCCGAGCTTGACGATGAAAGTGACATGACCGAGCAGGTGTTGGCCGAAGACTCCATCGCTGCGGTATTGGAAGCCTTAGACGGTGATCAGGATCTTTTTGAGTTTCTTGAAGAGCCCGCAGCGGGAACGGAAGGGGGTGATGGCGGTGATGGTCACGGTTTCGTTCGCCTGCTGAGAATTTCGGAATCTATAGACTCTGGCGAATTTGTGCCAGCCGAGGTTGCAACGGTTGCGGATGAGTTTGCCCTTGCAGTTCCGGACGTTGCAGTTAGTAGTGAACTGGTCAGCGAAGTTGGTGCCGATCTGGATGCGGTTGACGGCAACCTGACCGTCACGGCGGATGACTCCACCGATGGCAACCTGGACATCAGCGGTACCAGCACCGACGTGGCTGAAAACGGTGAGGTGACCATCACCATCACCGACCAGAACGATGAAACCGTCATCGTCACGGCGACCGTGGATGAAAACGGCAACTACAGCCTGACCGATGTGGACGTCAGCGGCCTGACCGATGGCGAGCTGACCATCGATGCGGTTGCGACCGACAACAACGGCGAAACCGTCACGGCCCAGGACACGGCGGATCTGGACACCATCCCTCCCACGCTGACGGTGGATGCGCCGGACAGCAACGACACCACGCCTACCATTACCGGTACCTCCGATGAAATCAGTGCGACGGTGACCGTGGTGGTGACTGATGCGAATGGTGTTGAGCAAACCCTGACTTCAATCGTTTTAGCTGATGGCACCTGGACTGCTGATGTTGAACAGGAGCTCGCTGAAGGTGTTTATCAAATCGATGCGTCGGTCAGCGATGAGGCGGGAAATATTGCAAACGCCGATACCAGTGGTGAGATTGACCTAACGCCGCCGACGCTTGCTTTTGACGATTTGCCCACAAATACAAACGACACCACGCCGGAGATCACTGGGACTTCCGATGAGATTGGGGCAGTGGTTACGGTTAAAGTTACTGATGCTAAAGGTGACGAACAAGCAGTGACCGGCATTGTGCAAGGTGATGGTTCTTGGACAGTCAGTCTGGACAGACCATTATCCGTTGGTGATTACGTTGCAGAGGCTACGGTGGCAGATGCCGTAGGTAATGTTGCCAATGCGCAGGCAGCAGCACCAGGTGTCATTGTCCCCTCGGTTTCGATCTCTGAATTCGAGTTCAAACAAGAAGTAGGAGTTGAAGTTACCGAACTGATTTGGGACGGGGGTATTTCAAACGCCCAGTTTGGCGTTACCTCTACGGTGAATAATACCACTAGCGGGCCTGGTGCTAACCTGAGTTCAAATCAGGTTACACGCACTCAGGATCTTTCGATTACAAGCATCGACGGGAGTAACAATACGGCTCTAATGGCTGTAGGCGACACATATCAGGTGTCATATACTCAAGTCTCTTGGTGGGGTGGTCGAACAACTGTAACAACAGAAATGGAAGTTACCCGCTCCGACTACTTTGCAGTAACTGGTGATGAAAAAGATATTCTCGTGTTACGGGGTCAGGTAAATGGGTCAGAAGTCTATCTGGTTGTCGACTCTGATGGCGTCATTCCCAGTTCAACAAATTATCTGATTAATGACCAATTCGACACAGATGTCGGCTTCCGTGAGTTCATCATTGATGGCAATGCTGCGGAAAACTCCTTCGTCGAGTTGTTTATCATGGATGAGAATGGCGTAGAGTCCTCGATTGGAACAACAACGGCAAACGCCGATGGTGAATGGGCTTTCGACGTGGGATCACTGGTTGGTCGATCAGGAGAGCTCAAGGTGGAGTCTGTAGATGGATTTGGAAACGAATCAACAGACATCAAATCGTTCCTGTTTGGTGAAACTAATAGTGCTAACGCGCTGGAAGGCACTGCCGATGCAGATCTTGTTGTTGGCGGGCTTGAAAGCGATGAGCTAAGAGGCGGCGATGGCGATGATATTTTGTACGGCGAGGCCGGCAATGATGTGTTAATTGGTGGCGCTGGAAACGACATTTTGGTCGGTGGCGCTGGAGCAGACGTCTTCCGCTGGGAGCTCGGTGACCAGGGCACCACAACAACGCCTGCACAGGATTTGATTCGAGATTTCACTGAAGGTAACTACACAGGCACTGGTGAAGCCGATCGTCTGGACCTCGCAGACCTCTTGCAAGGCGAAAACGAGACAAATCTGCTCAACTACATCATCGCGGAAGAAAACGGAAACGGAGACACCGTCCTGTACGTCAATAGCCAAGGTAGTCTGAGTGGCGAGACGGCTAACGCTGATCAAGTGATTACTCTGGAGAGCGTCAGTATGGATGGCCAGACGTCTGATCAGTTCATTCAGGCATTGCTGAATAATGGACAGCTGAATATCGACTCTTAAAGCCCATAATACCCCGACGAGAGTCGGGTTTTTGGAAACACCCCGCCAAAATTGATGTGGCGGGGTGTTTTTTTATGGTTTCAGTCTTTGTGGCGGAACCCATCTACCCCGCATTGAAGCGCCTGATTTTTCTGATCAATGGCAGGCTCATCAATAAATACCTTCATGCCGACTGAATGTGCAACGCTGCAGATTCGCTGTATGAAGAGTTCCTCTTTGCCGTTGTTCATTATGTCCGTTGTGAGGTTAGGGTCCAGATGGATAAAGGACAAACCCAGTGACGGCAGCAAATCCGATGAGAGAAATTCCGCAGAGGCATCAACGAGGCCCACTTTGGCGCCGAGTTCACCAACCATTTTCGCAAAGGCTGCAAATTGGGCCGGGCTGGTAATGGCAGTGGATTCTCGAATCGCTAATGTCAGGCGGCGGCCCTGATCAGGATAGCGTTTTAGTTGCTCGGTCATATTTGACAGAAAGCTAACGCTTGAGACGGTATCTTGGGACAATCTTACCGAAAGCTGTCTGTCTTGATCGGTTTCTAACAGCGCGAGTGCTTCCGAGAAAAGTCTTTGATCGAACGCTTCCTCAATGCCAAATCTGCGAGCCCAGGGCCGGAAATGCTGGGCAGGGATGTTCCAGTTCGGAGTTGCGATGGTCAGAGTCAGCTCTTCCAGCGCTATGTCACCAGATGACGTCTTGACTTGATCAACGGCGAGGCCTAGGTTTCCTGAATTAAGTGCACCGGTCAGAACGGCACGCCATTGATCTGCGGAGAAACCATAACCCGAGTCTCTGGATTTCGAAATGACCGAGTTCTGTTCAGGCCATTCCATTTCGGCTTGGGCTAAAAGGCCATCTACATGTGTCATAACGGCCTCCCTCTGATCGTCTCCTTGTACATTGGTTGCCGCGATGATAATGGGCACCCGTTGGCCTTCGCTAGGTAATCGGTTTTCCCACAAGGTTCGCAGGGCTTCGCTTAATTCTGTAACCAATGTTTTCAGATCAGCTTTTCCGCTGATAAGAAGAGCAAAGTCGGATCCGTTTAGCCTGGCAGCAACAACGGGTTGGGCGAGATCCAAAGAGTCCTTGAGTTGAATGAGGCTGTTAGCAACTCCACACAGTATCTGGTCAGTTTGTTTGCGGCCCAGGCGCTGGTTTAGTTCAATAAGGTCCATTACTCGGAACATTAATAGCCTGTGTTCCTGCTCTGCCGAGCCCTCATCAAGGAGTGTTTGCAATGATTGCATGAAAACCGAACGGTTCGCGAGCCCCGTGACCGCGTCATATTGAAGTGACTTTCGGAGCGCTTCTACATGTTGTCTTTCGGTTACCAGGAGCTGCTTCACATTGCGTGACAGGAGGTTCATCGACTGAACGACTCGTTTCAGCTCTTCAGTGTTCGGTTCTTTAGCCTCGATAAACTGTTGTCGGCCGATGGATTCTGCTTGTCGCACAACGTTTTCCAAAGGGCGGGTGATGGTTCTTACCAGATAGCGTGCAGCAATGGCGACAAGGATCAGTAAAGCTATCAGCCAAAGCATGGTTCGTATGATGTTGTTCCATAGAAGGGTATAAGCGCTTTCCGTATCGCTGGCAACGCGCAACAGCCCATATTCTCCCCAGCCGTCCATCACCCTGGCCGTTGCCTCTGGTGAAGATAAGGGCAGCAGAGTCGTAAACCAACTGGGTACTGTTTTGCTTTCTGCAGGTCTGGCCGACTCATAAATAATAGGTTCACCGGTTAAAGGCTGCAGCGATATATGTTTGAAATGACCCAAATCGAACTGCGTTGCGATGAACGTTTCGATCAGGGCCTCATCTTTTTCCGTTTGTGAAATCGTCAGTGCAAGCGCATTCGCCGTGTCGGTATTTTTCAACACGAGCTGCTCCTCCACGTAGGAGCGTATGCTAAGGCTGCTAAATACAAAGCTCCCTAAAAAAGCGCTAACCAGCAATATAGATATGAGTAGCCAAAGCTGTTTGCTTAAAGTCATAAGATCACCTTGCTGCTAATTATTCCTTCGGCAAGCGCCTCTCGCCTGAAGTTCAATCTTTGTTCCATGTGATTCCTTCCGTATTCATCCGCTCGATTACATCTCTCCAGCGAGACAGGCGTTGGGTTGGAGATGCTGCCGAAGAACGTTGGTTGCCCACCCATAAGCCGTCACTATTGAAACTGAAGACCGGGAGTAAGTCTGGTCTTTCGCTTGCGGGGTGGATGTCTCGGGTTAGGCTATCGAGAATCAGTGGCTCTGATTGGGGGGTTTCATAGTAGGCAAGAACCATGTGTGGCCGTGATATAGGGGATGAAGCGCCACCGATTTTTGCACGGACGTAGATTAACCGTAGGCGTGCATTCGGGATGCCTAAGTGGAGAAGACTGACATATTTGCCGATTGCGTAGTCTTCACAGTCCCCTTTGCCGCGGGTCAGGGTTTCGAGGGGGGTAGCCCAGTAGTCGCTTTTGTCCCAGTTGTCGATGTCTTCAACATACGTGACGTTGCGATGGAAAAAATGGTTTGCGGCTTGGAGACGCTCACCTACGCTAAGCTCATGAGCTTTATCTAATAAGATTTCCCACTCGCGGAGAACGGGCGTGTGTGCATCGCCGGTCAAGGATGCTGCGGATTGCATCAAAGTGTCGAAGCTGATGTCTAGCGGCGCCTGTTTGTTGGCAATGATAGCGGCTGATGTGAGCACTGAAAGGGTGGCCACTGAGGCAATGCCAGAGATTCGGAGAGCACTGCCCAACACAGATAGGCGCAGACAGATGTTCGCGCAGAATGACCCAGAGACCTGCATTTTGTGGACTTGTTGCAAACGCCAGCACCTCAGAACAAACGCCAGTACTAAGGCTAAACAAATTGCCCGAATGATCAAAGCGATTGCCTGTAAGTTTGTGTGAGTCAGGGTTTTCGTCAGCCCGTCTCAGCCCGTCTCAGCCCTTCTCAGCCTTTCTGGCCCTGGCAGCGTGCAGCTTCTTGTAGCTCTCGATCATCTTCAGGTGCCGGTCCAGGCCGCGCAGGTCCATGCCGGTTTCTTCCAGTCCGTAGAAACGGACCGTGCCGTTGATGGAACCGACTACAGCATCCATGACCTCGTCACCGAACATACGGCGGAAGTTGTAGAGGTAGTCTTCCAGCTCCAGTTCGTCATCCAGCGTGGCTTCGAGTGCCGCATTCATGGCCTGGTAGAACAGGCCACGTTCCACCGTGTTGTCGTTGAACTGCCGGAACGTCTCGACCAGTTCCTGGGCCTCTTCCAGCTCGCCCAACGCCAGGTAGATCAGCAGTTTCAGCTCCAGGATGGTGAGCTGGCCCCACACGGTGTTCTCATCAAACTCGATACCGATCAGGGTGACGATGGTCATGTACACGTCCAGCTCGGCTTCTTCAAGTCGCTCCACCAGGTCAGTCAGCTCGTCTTCATTCAGGCGGTGCAGGTTGAGGATGTCTTCCCGGAATTCCAGTGCCATGTTGGTGTTGTCCCACACCAGGTCTTCCACCGGGTACACCTCGGAATAGCCTGGCACCAGGATGCGGCAGACTGGAGCACCCAGATCCTCGAACACCGCCATGTAGCATTCTTTGCCCATGTGTTCGAGAATGCTGAACAGGCTTGCGGCTTCTTCCTGATTGGTGCCGGAGAAATCCCATTCCACAAATTCGTAATCGGATCTGGCACTGAAGAAGCGCCAGGACACCACGCCGCCGGAGTCGATAAAGTGCTCAACGTAGTTGTTGGGCTCGGTCACTGCCATGGAGTTGAAGGTGGGCGCGGGCAGGTCATTCAGGCCTTCAAAGCTGCGGCCCTGCAGCAGTTCGGTCAGGCTCCGTTCCAGCGCTACGTGGAAGCTCGGGTGAGCGCCGAAGGAGGCAAACACACCGCCAGTTTTCGGGTTCATCAGGGTCACGCACATCACCGGGAACTGACCACCCAGGGAGGCGTCTTTTACCAGCACCGGAAACCCCTGTTCTTCCAGCGCCTTTATGCCTTCGACAATCTCCGGGTACTTGGCCAGCACGCTCTCTGGCACATCCGGCAGGGCGATTTCGTTTTCTATGATCTCTTTCTTCACCGCCCGTTCGAAGATTTCCGACAGGCACTGCACCTGGGCTTCCTGCAGGGTGTTGCCGGCGCTCATGCCGTTGCTCAGGTACAGGTTTTCGATCAGGTTGGAGGGGAAGTAAACTGTCTCCCCGTCGGACTGCCGCACATAGGGAATGCTGCAGATACCGCGCTCCGGCGTGCCGGAGTTGGTGTCGAACAGGTGGGTGCCCAGCAGTTCGCCGTCCGGGTTGAAAATCTCCAGGCAGTAGTCGTCCAGGATGGCCTCGGGCAACTCGCCTTCCGGGCCGGGCTGAAACCATTTTTCGTTCGGATAATGCACAAACTCGCTGTTGGCGATGTCCTGGCCGAAGTACTGATCGTTGTAAAAGAAGTTGCAGTTAAGCCGCTCGATGAACTCACCCAGGGCCGAACACAGGGCGGCTTCCTTGGTGGCACCCTTGCCGTTGGTGAAGCACATGTGGGCGGCGGTATCGCGCACGTGCAGGGACCACACGTGGGGCACAATGTTGCGCCAGGAGGCAATTTCGATTTTCATGCCCAGGTCTGCCAATATGCCGCTCATATTGGCAATGGTGGTTTCCAGGGGCAGGTCTTTGCCTTCGATGTAAGTATTCGCTTCGCCTTCCGGCTTCACCGTAAGCAGTGCCTGGGCGTCTTCGTCCAGGTTTTCGACGACTTCAATCTGGAAATCCGGGCCGGTTTGCACCACCTTTTTGACCGTGCAGCGGTCGATGGAGCGGATGATGCCTTGGCGGTCCTTGTCGGAAATGTCTTCCGGCAGCTCCACCTGAATTTTGAAAATCTGCTTGTAGCGGTTTTCCGGGTCTACAATGTTGTTTTGCGACAGCCGGATGTTATCCGTAGGAATGTCGCGGGCGTTGCAGTAAACCTTTACAAAGTAGGCTGCGCACATGGCGGAGGACGCCAAGAAGTAGTCAAACGGGCCGGGTGCCGAGCCATCGCCCTTGTAGCGGACGGGCTGGTCTGAGACGACGGTGAAATCGTCAAATTTGGCCTCAAGCCTCAGGTTGTCGAGATAATTGACTTTGATTTCCATGGGCAGCTTACCGGATGCAGAATATGAACAGTTTACGCGGAATAAACGAGGTGATCCCCGATGCGCGGGATGGTCTCACAAAAACCGAAAGGACGATACTTTACGTCCTCAGCGAAACCCAGAAGGAGCTGGGTGGTCGCAACGTGCCCACGGTGATGCTCTATGGCCGGGTGCTGGAGTACGTGAACATCAGCGAGCAGGAGCTGCACCTGTATCTGGACCGGCTTGGGGTCAAGGGTGATGGCCGTTAAGGGCGGTGGCTGCTGAAGCCCCTTGGGTCCAGCCGGTAATAGCCGCACAGGGCTTTGTAGACATCCGGCTGTGCTTCAAGAAGGTGTTCCGGCTGTTGAAAGAAGGTTTCGGTCAGTACCGCAAAAAACTCTGCTGGCTCGGTTGCGCCATACGGGTCCAGCCAGGGCTTGTGGTGGTGTGCCAGGCGGTTTTGCAGGTGATCCCAGGCTTTGGTCATGGTTTCCTGCCAGTTCCGGGCCTGTTCGCCGTAAAGCGGGGGTGCGCCATCGGCAGTGCCGTCCAGATAGTCCAACTGGTGGGCGAATTCGTGAAGGATCACATTATGGGGGCTGTTCGGTTCGGCGATCGCGCTCTCGCACTCGCTCCAGGCCAGTACCACCTGACCACGGGAAGACGCCTCACCCGCACGGATCTGGTTGCTGTGGCTGACCACCAGGCCGTCACTTTCCGTGCCCCGGGCCCGGTACACGTCCGGATACACCAGAATACTCTGCACATCGTCGTAGTCTGAAAACGGCCGTTCCAGAATCAGCAGGCAGGCATGGCCTGCGATGGTCACGCGGACGTTGTCGTCAACCTGAAGACCATCGCAGCCATAGTAGTCCTTCTCTGAAACAAACAGCTGCACCAAGCGCTCAAGGCGCTTTCTTTGCTCTGTGTTGAGCCGCTTATACGCGGGAACCTGCCCTTTCACAATGTTACGCCAGGGCTTTGGGAAGGGTTGCTGAAGTTCCCGTTGGCGCCGCCAGTTGCGGTAGAAAAACAGATAAAACACGCTGCCGGCAATCAGGACTGCGGCAAAAGCGGCAAAGACGACGGGTGCGGACATTGGAGACTTCCCTGCAAATGTCCGATCAGTCTAACTCAGCGGCTAGCGAACCACGAAAACTGAGATGTCGCTGTGTTTGACGATTTCTGCACCATTGGATCGCAACAAGTGGAGTTTATCGCCCAGTCCTGGAGTGTGGGACGCCATGACCACGAGATCGGAGCCTGTGTCTTTGATCGCCTTCAAGAGTTTTTTGTCCAGCTCTACGGCGGTATCTACCGATTCCAGAACTTCTGCGCTGGTCTGAATGCCATGGGCCTTGCCCTGTTCTGCCGCAAACTCCGTTAGCTTGTCGGTCAGTTCCTGGGGGTTGTGGGCCGCGGCGCCGGGCGTGCTGTTGGTGACGGTGACATAGCAAAGGCTGGCGTTGTAATGCTTGGCCATGTCGATGGCGGTGCTCAGGGTTTTGGGTATCTTGTCCATGTGTGCGAGATCCACAGGAACGAGGATTTTGTGGTACATGGTTCAGTCTCCGTTGCTCAGAATTTGAACTTGTATCTTTAAGTCTGGACCATGAAACGACAGTTCGCCAAATCAGAGGCGGATTAATGGTCATTGAGTTTGTGCAGTTGCAGGTCTTTTTCCAGCCGGTAGGTGTCAAAGTCTTTGGCCAAAAATAGATGGCCCTTGTAGTGCTGCAACGCTTCCGCTGCCAGCTGGTTGATGTGGGGTGTGCCGCCGGGGGCAGACTGATAGCGGGAACTGAAATGGGTAAGCACCAGGTTGGGTAGCTCTGCGCTCTGAGCAAATTTGGCCACCTGTTGGGCTGAGCTGTGTTGCGGCCAGGGACCAACCCGGTCTGCTATGTCCTGGGTGTAGGTGGCTTCATGGATCAGTACGTGAGTGCCAGCGCAGGCGTCCTTTAATAGTGCCGGGGTGTCGTTGTCACCACCCACAATGATCTTGCGGGCAGTTCTTGGAATGTGGGTGTAGTCGTCGCTTCTGAGCAGGCGCCCGTTGTCCAGCATAACGTCTTTGCCTTTCTGGAGGTCGCCCCAATCGGGGCCTGGCTCTATCCCGTCTGCAACCAGTTTCTCCTGTTTTAACTGGCGCTCCAGGTTCCGCTCGGTAAACACATAAGCCCGGCAGGGTACCCGGTGCGAGAGCGCCACGTTAGTGACCGCTATCTGGTCGTCTTGCCAATGGAAATTCGGTACTTCCGAGTCGATAAAGTTGATCGGGAAACTGAGGCTGGAGTCGCTGTTTTCAATGACTGCGCTGACAAAGCGCCGAACCTGCACAGGCGCGATGATATCCAGTGGCTCGTTGCGGCCCAGCATCGAGGCGCTGGTAAGCAGACCTGGCAAGCCGAAGATATGGTCGCCGTGAATGTGGGTAATAAAAATGGCGCGCAGCTGCATCACCGAATAACGGGTGCGCATCAGCTGGTGCTGAGTGCCTTCACCGCAGTCAATCAGGTACCAGGGTTTGGGGCCGGAGCAGCACAAGGCCAGTCCGGTGACGTTACGTGACCGGGTGGGTGTTCCGGCGGATGTGCCAAGGAAAGTGAATTCCATCGTGCCTCGTTTCGCGGTAATGTGCGCCCTAATGATACGAAACCTTGTTCTGCGATGATACGGAATCAGCCATGTCTGACCTGAAAGATCCCCGCGTTCTTTTCGCTGCCGAGCGCACGTTGCTTGCGTGGAATCGCACCAGTCTTGGGTTGACCGCGTTCGGCTTTCTGGTAGAGCGGGCCGGCCTGTTGCTGGCGGCGTTGACACCGGAAACCGCCAATGGCGTTAATCTGGTGATGATGTACTGGCTGGGGCTGTTGTTCATCCTGCTGGGCGCCGCCACCGCATTATACGCTACCCGCCAGTTTGGGGCGGTGCTGAAAACCCTGAGCCCGGAAGAGTTCCCTAATGGTTACAACGCCCGCTGGGGCATGACGATCAACCTGATCGTGGCTTTCCTCAGTCTGGCGCTGGCGGCGGCCTTGATCGTCAGTCAGCACTAACGCGTTACTGGATAAAACAGAAACTAAAAGGAGTCACACCTTGTCTGAACTAGCCAACTACGAAAGCTTCAAGATCGACGTTAAAGACCAGATCGCACACGTTCAGTTCAGCCGGCCAGAGGCCATGAACACGATGAACAAGGCGTTCTGGCTGGAGCTGCCTCGTTGCATGCAAGACATTGAAGCCAACACCGATGCCCGGGTTATCGTGATCTCGTCTACCGGCAAGCACTTTTCGGCGGGCATGGATCTGGGTGTGTTTTCTGATCCCAAATCCGTGCCCATGAGCGGCGATCCCGGCCGAATGGCCGAGAACCTTCGGCGCGTCGTATTGCAGTTGCAAGACACCCTGACGTCACTGGAGAAAGTGCGTTTACCGGTATTAGCGGCCGTCCACGGTGGCTGTATTGGCGGTGCTCTGGATCTGGTGTGTGCGGCCGACAGCCGTTACTGCACGGCCGATGCTTATTTTACCATCAAGGAAACCGAGCTAGGCATGACCGCCGACGTGGGCACCCTGCAGCGCCTGCCCAAGTTGATGCCTCAGGGCGTGGTGCGCGAACTGGCGTACACGGGCCGAAAATTCGGTGCCGAAGAAGCGCAGCGCCTGGGCTTTGTGAACACGGTTTACGACAGTCAGGAGGCTATGCTTGAGGGCGTTATGGCCATTGCGGCACAGATTGCCGCCCACGCGCCGCTGGCAGTGACCGGCTGCAAGGAAATGCTCAACTACAGCCGCGATCACAGCGTGGAAGACAGTTTGAGGTATATGGCCACCTGGCAGGCGGGCATGTTCCGCCCGACCGACATGATGAAAACCTTCCAGGCCAAAGCCCAGAAGCAGACGCCTGTCTACGATGACCTGTTCCCGGTCAAGGACCTGTTCTCCAACTGATTCATGCGTGACCGCCGGGGTTCCTCAATCTCTACACCTGCCGCCCTGTTGTTCCAGGGCGGTATTGGTGTGGTCGGTCTGCTGGCGATCTGGCTGCTTGATATTCCCGTGTTATCGGGTGGGCTTGGCCTGACAGAGGCGATGCTGTTTGGCGTCGTTGGCGCGCTTGCCACTTACGTCTCCTTACTGTTGCTGACCCGCAACTCCTGGCTATTCCCCGATGACCTGAGCAGTCAGATGCAGGCCCTTTATAACTTCGCAGTCAGCTTCCGATGGCCCGTGCTGGTTACCCTGTCGATACTGGCTGGGGTGGGTGAGGAGCTGCTTTTCCGCGGGGGGATACAGGGCTGGTTACTGCAATACACCGGCCCCTGGACGGCGGTATTGGCTGCTTCGGTGCTGTTTGGCCTGGTGCACTATGTGTCGTTTACCTATTTTCTGGTGGCCACCGGTCTTGGCCTGGTGCTCGGCACGGCCTACCAGCTCAGCGGCAGCCTTGAACTGGTCATGGTGTGGCATGCAGTTTATGACATGATGGCACTGTATTGCCTGCTCAGGTACCCGCACTGGTTTGGCGTTAAGACCTGAACTCCGGGTCTTTGGAGGATGAACCAAGTATTCGGTTGTTAACCAGTGCTCGGGTCAGGCGTTCCAAAGCCTCGCCGCTATGGCGCCAAAAGTGCCAGTACAGAGGCACCTCCAGGGATTGCCCTGGGGCGAGACTGACCAGTTCTCCGGATTGCAGTTCCCGGGTTGCCTGTATCTCCGGGATCATGCCGTAACCCAGTCCTGCACAGGCGAGCTTTACGAACCCCTCAGATGACGGGCACAGATGATGGGGGAATGCTCCATCGTATCCACATTGTGCAAGAAAACGGTGCTGGAGCAGGTCGTCTGGCCCGAAGACAATCGCCGGAGCCTGACTCAGGCTTTGGGGATTGATTCCGTCCGGAAAGTAACGGAGGGCGTAGTCGGGCGTTGCCAGGGGGAGATAGTGCATGGTGCCCAGCGCAACGCATCGGGCGCCGGCAAGGGGTTGCGCGCTGCTGCAAAGGCAAGCGGCGACATCGCCCTCCCGCATTCGCCGAAGGCCAATATCCTGATCTTCAATAACGAGATCCAGCAGCAATTCGTCCTCAGTGCATACATCGCCGATGATCTGGGCCCACCAGGTCGCCAGGCTGTCCGCATTCAGTGCGATTCGTAATCGGCTGGCTCTTTCAGTCAAAGCGGGCAAGGTTCTGGCCAAATCTCTTTCGAGCAGCTGTACCTGTTGAACGTGATTGAGCAGCCGCCGACCGGCGGGGGTTGGAGCAAGCACCGGGCTGCGTACCAACACCGGCTGGCCCAGCCTGATCTCCAGTGTGCGAATTCGCTGGGAAACGGCGGACTGAGTGAGCCCCAAGGTGTCTCCGGCACGCTCAAATCCGCCACACTCAACCACGGTTGCTAAGGCTTCCAGCAGCTTGTAATCAATCATAAGTAGAATTAATGCGCTATTAGTATGATGAATTTCAAGTATATCCGTTTGCGGGTAGTCTGGCCTCCTTATTCTCTGGAGTTACCGACGTGTTTGAGAGTTATCTGACCGGTTTGTTGGTATGTGGCGCCATTATCGTCGCAATAGGCGCACAGAACGCCTATGTGCTGAGCCAGGCGATCCGCCGGGAGCATCATTGGTGGTCTGCGGGTGTCTGTATGACCTCCGATATCCTGCTATTCACCCTGGGCATGTTTGGTGTGTCGGCGGCGTTAATGGCAATGCCCCAGGCGCTTGAAGTGTTGCGTTGGTTTGGTGTTGTCTTTCTGGGTTGGTTGGCGATTCAGGCGTTCGCTCGGGCCGGGCGTGGCAGGGCTGCGCTTGTAGCTGGAGCGGAAACTCGCAGGAGTCTGAAAGGGGTTTTGTTGACCACCCTGGCGGTCACTCTGCTTAACCCCCAGGTGTACCTGGATACCCTGTTGCTGATTCCGGCGGTGGGTGCCCAGCAGTCGAGTGCGCCCAGCTTCGTGGCGGGTGCGAGCAGTGCCTCTGTTATCTGGTTTGGTGCCTTGGCTTGGCTAGGCTCCTCCCTGGCGCCGGTGCTTTCGCGCCCCAGTGCCTGGAGGATGATTGATGGAGTTATCGGCTTGATGATGCTCGCCATCGCGCTGCAACTGGCTTTTGCTGGCCTATAACATTCAAACGATCGTATGAATTTGGGTTGAAACCTCTGGCTGCCTGTAACAATATAGCAGGCTACCCATTCATGCGATTTTCCAGGAATCCCTATGAACTCTGCCGTTCGCCGCTGGTTTGCCAGCGCTGGTGCCATGCGCCGCTTATTGAGCACGTTCGCGCCCTACCTTGGTGCGGGTATCAAAGTGACCGAGATTGCAGACGATTTTTCATCGGCTACGGTCGAAATGCGCCAGCATTGGTACAATACCAATTACGTAGGCACCCATTTTGGCGGTTCGCTCTACAGTATGGTGGACCCCATGTACATGTTGTTGCTGATGCGCAGACTGGGTAACGATTATGTAGTTTGGGACAAAGCCGCCAGTATCGACTTTATCCGGCCCGGCAAAGGTCGCGTACAGGCTCGTTTTGAGTTGACCGATGAACGTCTGGATGAAATCCGCGATGCCACCGCCGATGGCGACAAGTATTTGCCGGAGTGGCACGTCGACATTGTTGATGAGAGTGGTGAGATTGTGGCGCGAGTTCACAAAACGCTGTACGTCCGCAGAAAGCAAAAAACCGCTGCGTAAATCGGTGGGTGACAGAGTTCGCGTCGTCGGTTTTTCTGCCTATACTCACGTCAGTACTATAAAAAGTGCTTCAACAATAATTACTCTGACGGAGTCACTTTGACCATCTTCAAGCGCAATGTTTGGGCGTTGTTCTGGCTGGTTGTTGCAGTTGGTGTGCTTGTAATGTCTTTCATTCTGACGGGCATGTGGCAGGCCACGCTGCGGGCCCAGGAATCCCACCATCAGTCTCGCGTTGCATTAATCAGTCAATCTGTCACCAATGTGTTGCGCACCCAGGAGTTGATTCTGGAGGTGGCCGCAGCGGAGCTGGTGCGACAGGATCTCATCAATTCGGTCCCCGAGGTGCTTCCGTTTCTGGATAATATCATGGAGGCCAGTCCCGCACTTGCGGGGTTCGGGATGGCACTGCCCGATGGTCAACTGGTCAAGGTTACATCCACCGTAGATGTCAGTCTGATGCCGAATCTTCTGGAGCAGGAGGCATCCCGGGATGGGTTTCAGAGAGCTCTGGATTCAGATCGGTTAGTTGTTGGCCGAACCTATTATCTCCCGGCCGTTTCTGCCTGGATTATCCCCGCCCGCAAAGCGGTCAGGGATAGTAACGGCAATGTTATTGCAGTGATGTCTGCCGGCATTCAGGCGGATGGCGAAGAGGGCGTGTTCGGTCGAAACCTGCACACCGGCCCTGATGACTCTGTGATGATTTTCAGAGAGTACGATGGCTATCTGCAGTTTATGTCCAGCCAAAGCGTTACCCCGGATATGTACGCAAATCGTCAACGGACACCTCAGCAACGTCACGCGGACAGGCAAAGTCTGCTGGGTGCCAACAGTGCCTCAATCGAAGAGTTGATGGCGCGAACGGAACCCATTGTTTATTACAGCGAGAGGGACGGCGGTACCTTCATAGGTGGCGCTTGGTATTCTCCGGACTACGAGCTCTGGATTGTCTCTGAATCCAATATTCGTTCGGTTTGGCGGGCGTTTCTTGAACGCGGCGTTGTGCTGTTGACGGTGTTTTTTGCGTTGTTCTTCCTGTTGTTCTACCTGGTCCGCCAGATTGAGAGAGCTGAGCACAAACGCCGTGCCGCGTTGATGTATCAGTCCAGACATGATGACCTGACCTCACTGCTTAACCGGGTAGGCCTGATCGATCAGATTCAGCAGCTGGTTAATCGCAATGAGGGTTTTGGCGTGGTGCTGCTGGACATTGATAATTTTCGCGGCATCAATGACCGCTTTGGCCAGGAACATGGCGACAAGGTGCTGAGTGAGTTTGCCCGATGCTTGCGCAAACTTGCCAGCGACCAGTATGGCGCATCGCGCTTGGGTGGTGACGAATTTGCGGTGATCAGCAACATCCGGGAACCCGAAAACCTATTGGTGTTCTGTAACGACCTGCTGGAGAAACTGGCTCGGGAAATGGCGTCTGGCCCGCTCAGAATGCAGTTGGGCGCAAGTGTTGGTGCCGCCGTGTTCCCTGCCCATGGCGATTCTTTTAACAGCATCATACGTAGTGCGCATTTGGCGCTTTATCAGGCCAAGAGAACCCGTAACGACGTCTGTCTTTATCAGAATAATTTTGAAGCTGGCTACCTGCGGCGGGTTCATATTGAACAGCGACTGCGTGGTGCCATGCATGAAATGAAGTTATACATGGCTTATCAGCCACAACTGGACGCGAGTGGTCGGGTGGTTGGTGTTGAGGCTCTGGCGCGCTGGGATGATGAAGAGTTAGGCTACGTGCCGCCAAACGAGTTTGTGGAGGTGGCTGAATCCTCGGGCTTGATGGTTGAGCTGGGAAATTACGTGCTGGACCGGAGCCTGTGGGATTTCCGCAACATTCTTGATGAGGTACGGGAGCCCCTGGAGTTGTCGGTTAATATATCCACCATGCAGTTTATGCAGTTGGGGTTTGCGGATCGGGTATTATCGGCGTTGAAAAAACACGGTGTACATCCACATTACCTGACTCTGGAAATAACAGAAACTGTATTCATGTCGGGATTTGAGCAGGTTATACCCCTTCTTGAGGAACTTCGCGATGCCGGTATCAGCTTGTCGATGGACGATTTCGGTACCGGTTACTCGTCGCTGAGTTTGTTGCGTAAACTGCCAATTGACGAACTCAAGATCGATAAGAGCTTTGTCGATAATATCATTGCGGATGAGCCAGCCCGGAACATGGTCGAGAGTATCATTGCCATCGGCAAGAACCATCGCATGCGCCTGGTGGCTGAGGGTGTGGAAGACAAAGATCAGTTCGCCACACTGATCGAGATGGGTTGTGGTCGTTTTCAGGGCTATTTTTTCAGCCGCCCGGTGCTGGTGGAAGAAGTTGGTGCCGTGGTCAGGCGGTGTAACACAACGATTGCCACCTGAACGTCAACAGCGCCCCGAGGCGTGTTTCAGTCGTTGCGCTTACTCTGGCTGACCTGTTCGAGAAAGTCCCGGATATCGTCGAAGGCCTGTTCGGCTTCTGGCAGCAAGGGCGAGAATATATGCCATACGTGGACCATATTCTGCCAGGTGTGCACTTCCACCGGTGATCCCTCTGCCTTGGCTTTGGCGGCATAGCGTGTGGCGTTGTCCAGCAGCATTTCCGTTGTACTGGCATGAATCAGCGTAGGTGGCAGATCATTCAGGTTGCCGCGCAGCGGAGACGCGGCTGGATTCGTTGGTGAAATCCGGAACGCGGCCAGGGTGCCCCACCACAATACCGGCAATGGAATCTTGGACAGGCCGCCGAAGACCGGGCCCAGCAATGCGTCGGTCCGGATGTTGTCCCGGTTGCTGGGCGCGGTCAGGGTAAGATCGGTAGACGGCGACAGGGCGACGGCGGCATCCGCTTGGCGCACACCGTTATCGCGTATCCAGGCGAGCAGGGACAGCGTGTGGCTACCGCCTGCAGAATCGCCCGCAACCACCATGAACTCTGCTTTCTCCTCACCCTCCGGACCGTGGTCCAGCAGCCAGGTATAGGCCTGGCGGCAGTCGCGGATGCCGTCCATAAATCGGTGTTCAGGCATTAAACGGTAATCGAGCGCAAATACAGCAGCGTTGGCCAGATGAGAGAACCGATCGGTGATGGCGCGGTGGCTGCGCGGGCTACCGGCCGCCCAGGCACCCCCATGGATGTAAAGCACCCGGCGACGGGTATCGGCACCCGGAGCAATCACCCATTCCCCCCGGGGTTGATCGTTGTGGCGGATGTCGGATGTGACGTCAACGCCCTCGCCAAGACTGTCCAGATGATTCCTCAGGGCAATCAGCCGAGCTTTGCCTTTGAGACCTTTAGAGGCGCGCCCCATGTCTTTAATACGGGCCATTACCTCATCGTGGGCGGGATTGGGCGCCACCTCACGGACTGCCCAGTCGCCGCCGTCAAAATGGGAAAGATCGTGCACCCGGAACAGCAAAAAGGTGGTGGCAACGATGAGCGCAATAACCGCGAGCAGAATCCAGAGCATGGGTTTTCCTTTTGGGGCCCCGTAAAAAGGGAACTATGCTGAAGCTATATTCGTACCATGGCAGAGCATACAGAGGAAAGTCATCTTGCAAATAGCCTATCGGGCCCGGGATATCACCGAGGCACACATTATTGCCGGCATGTTGGGCGCCAACGGCATCGAGGCCTATGTGGGCGGGCACTACCTGCAGGGCGCGATGGGTGAAATCGGTGCCGCCGGCTTCAGCAATGTGCATGTGGACGATGAGGATGTCTACCGGGCCAGACTTTTAATTGATGAATACGAATCCGATCGGGTAGTGGCGCAAGGGCCTGAGGAGCGGGACAAGCCGGATCACTATGCCCGCTGGTTTATTGTGGTATTGATAGCGTTGATCTGGCTGCTTTGGCAATTCTGATCTGACCGGGCAGTTTTTTGACTCTATCCCATCTGAACTGGCGTTTGGTGTCTCATTTTTGTTATGTTGTAACACTTTTGAGGCCGCTCCGATGCCAGATCCTGTTCGTCCCATTCCCACCAACCTGATTCTTGGTTTCCTTGGTGTTGGTAAAACCACTGCAATCCTCGATTTGCTCCGGCAGAAACCGGAGGGTGAAGTGTGGGCCGTGCTGGTCAATGAATTTGGCGAAGTGGGCATTGACGGCGCTATACTCGAGACCGAAGGTGCCGTGGTCCGGGAAATTCCGGGTGGCTGCATGTGCTGTGTTGCCGGTTTGCCTATGCAGATTGGCCTGAATCAGCTGATTGCCCGGGCCAAGCCAGATCGCTTGCTGATCGAGCCCACCGGTCTTGGCCATCCGTCTCAGATTCTGGAGACCTTGACCGGGGAACATTACCAGAGTGTGTTGACCCTTGGCCCGGTAATCACTCTGGTGGACCCCCGTAAACTTGAGAACCCGCGGGTGCTCGAGAATGTCCAGTTTCGGGACCAGGTGGCGGCGGCCGACATTCTGGTGGCGAACAAGACTGACCTGTGCACGGATGAGCAACTTAAGGCATTCGATCAGTGGGCCGCCCAGCTGGCGCCGGCAGGGCGGGCGGTTTACCACATCGCTCATGGCCACCTCAGCGTCAACTGGGTGGATGGCGAGACTGCCCTGCCGGAGGTTTCTGATCCTCATGCGCATCATCACCATCATGGTAAGGACACCAGCACACCGCCACCGTCGATTGAGGACAACCCCTGGCAATTGGTCGCCAACCGGGGACAGGGGCACAGCAGCATCGGCTGGCGGATCCATCCCGGGTTGATGCTGGACGAAAACGCCGTGTTGGCGATGGCGATGGATGATCGGTTGTTGCGATTCAAGGCGGTAATCCACACCATTGAGGGTTGGCGAGTGTTGAACGTTGTGGATGGCTCGGTGTCTATACTGCCCGGCGAGCCCCGTGAGCTCTCCCGAGTTGAACTTATTACAGCCGAGGCACTGGATGCCTCGGAAATGGACCAGCTCCTGCGGGCCTCAGCAGGGCTGAGTGATCAGGACTGAAACATGAGAATCCGTATTACCCATCAGCGAATCACGCTGTTTTTGCAGCTTATTCTGTTACTGGAGGCAGTGTTTGCCGTTTGGGGGCAGCGCTGGTTTACGGCGTTTCTGACCAGCATGATCATTGTGATCACGCTGTTCCCCATACTGTTTGAACGGCGGTTCCGTATCCACATTCCCCCCGAGTTGCAGCTAGCGGCCATTGGTTTTGTGTTTGCGTCACTGTTTCTTGGCGAGATCAGGGACTACTACACCCGATTCTGGTGGTGGGATATGGCGCTGCATACCATGTCTGGCTTCCTGCTCGGGATTCTCGGTTTCCTGCTGGTTCACATCATGAACGAGACCGAGAAGATTCATGTGCACATGAAGCCCGGGTTTGTGGCGTTCTTTGCCTTCATGTTTGCGCTTGGCGTGGGAGCCTTATGGGAGATTTTTGAGTTCACGATGGACAGTCTGTTCGGAATGAACATGCAGAAGCCCATGTTGGGTGACCCGTCGGGGCTGACCGACACCATGTGGGACTTGATTGTTGATGCCTTGGGCGCGTTGATTATTTCGATACTCGGTTGGAGGTATCTGAAGAATCCTGAGCGCACCTCATTTCTGGAGCGCTGGATTGATTCCTTTATCGAACGCAATCCACGGTTTTTCAAGAAGTGAGAGAAAGCCCGGCACACGCCGGGCTTTCAGGTTTTAGTGACCGTAGATGCGCATGGTGGTGTCCTGCACCACCAGGTTGTCTAGCATCACAGAGCCGATAGATGTTCCGCCGACCAACACCTGATCGATCGACATATCCGCTGCGAAGGTGTTCAGGTCGATGGCCAGGGCGTCGCCACCACCACCCAGACGGGCGGCTTTGTATACGTCCATGTCGATGGTCGCGCCCAGGGTCAGCACGTTGGCGCTGCCAGGGGTGCCGTCGAGCTTGGTGCCCATGTAATCCGCGCCGGTCATTTTCAGGCCGCGAATGCCCAAAGCCAGGAAATCGACGTCAACGTTCAGCTCGGAGATACCCACCTGGGTGTTCAGGTTGAGTGTGTCTGTTGCGGTGTCGACGATGATGCCTACCTTGGTAAATGCACCGACCATATTGAAGTTGCTGGCCAGCACGGTGGAGTCGGTTTGTCCTTCCAGTGTCCAGTCACCGGTGCTGATGCCGAAGTCGATTGGCGCAGCGGTGATCGGGAAAATGTTGATGAGTGCGTCACCGTCGTCGGCAATATCAATATCGATCTTGATGTTGTCGATCAGGTTGCTGGTCTGGCCAAACAGGGCATCACGGAAGTCGGTAATTTCTTCAAAAAGATCGGTCCGGTTGGCACCACCAATCTCGATGTCTCTGATAGACAGAGAGCCCTCATCGGTATAACGGAACTCACCGATGTCCAGGCGGGTTTCCAACTCAATGGTGACACCGGCCTGGCCAGTGATGTTGCCCATATGAGTGTCGTCGAGAGGTTTCATGTCGGCTTGTGCCGCAAACGGCAGTCCTGCCATGGCCAGCACTAGCGCAGTTCTTTTCAGGCTTTTCATTGTTTAGTTCCTTTTTTTGGTTTTGTTCTTCGACTGCTTGACCCCGGCAGGCGGGTGCCTGCCGGGGTCTTTGTTATCCGGCGATGCCGGAATTCCTTACTGCGGGGTCAAATCCAGTTCAATGGTGTTGCCAGAGCCAGTGAGGAACTGGTTGAGCAGGCCAGTGAGCAGACCGCAGTTCTCAAGGGCAGGCAGGTCGTAGACTCCGCTAACCGTTCCGCCGGTGGCGGGTGAGAAGTTTTCGCCGTCTGCAGATGCCAGGTCGATGTTGACCGGGTCACGAGTCATACACTCGGAACCCCCACCGACTCGAAGCGGCAAGCCGAATACCTTGATCGCCACCTTAGGGACCTTCACAAACAGCTGTGAGTTGGCACTCAGTTTGCCGTTGATCAGGGTGCCCGTGGTGATCTCAGCCGGCACGAACTCAACGTTGGCTGAGGCGTTCAGTCGGCTGAACAGCAGTTTGATGGAGAAGTTGCCAGAGGTCGGATCAATCGCCAGGTCAGCTTCGAAAGTGCCTGCGGCAAGATCCAGCAAGGTGGCAATGGAGCCGTTCAGAGGCAGCGTACCGCCGGAGGCCTTGATGAAGGTTGAACCTTCCAGGCCAAGCAGAAGCTCAAGCTCTGAGCCGGCCTGCTCAAAGGCTTCAGCCGATACCGGCACGCTGATTTCCGGGTTCTCCGGATCGCTTGAGCGAATCACAAGACTGGCGTTACTCACGCCCACCGCATTAGCGGTGTAGCTCAGCTCAATGGTGCAGCTTGCGTTGGCAGCAACCGTCGTGCAGTTGTTGGCCAGCGTGAAGTCCGCGGCGCCAGCACCGCTGAGGGCAACGCTATCAATCAGTAGAGTTTCGTTACCGGTGTTGTTGATGGTGACGTCTGCAGATGCACTCTGGCCCAGCTCAATGCGGCCAAGATCGACAGACTCGGGATTAACACCGATTTCCGGTGTCGGGGCTAATACGCCGCGGCCGGTCAATGCGACATCCACCGCCGGGTTATCGGCGTCGGTAGATTCAATGGTCAGGGTAGCGCTCCGTGTGCCGTCCGTGCTCGGCGCGAAGGTGACGTTAACGTCACAGGATTCGTTGGGTGCCAGGGTTCCGCATTGGTTGTCCAGCAGGAAGGCGTCGGCATCGGTACCGCTGATGACCGCGTTGCTGATACCCAGGGCGGCGCTGCCGGTGTTGGTGACAGACACGGTTTCCTGAGCGCTCAGACCGGCCTGAACATTACCAAAGGTCACTTCTTCGCGATTTACGCTGATGCGCGGCGTTTCCACGGCTTCACCATCGACCGTGATGGTTTGCAGCAGGTTGTTCTGGCCTGGCAGCTGAACACAGTCGGTCAGAATCTCACCAATCGGTGCCGGTGCAATGGCGCCGTTCGGGGTGCGCGCGGTCAGATCGAGGGTCAGCGCGCCTATGCGAATTTCGGCCTCACCGATATCGTCTTCGGTAAAGAGCACTTCTGGTGCCATACCAGTGGCGGGCACGTTAAATTCGCCGCTCACATCAGGTATCAGGGTTGCTGGAATGGCAAGATCGACGATCTGATCCAGAGTGCGATTGGTGGTTATGACCGTATTGAAGCTGGTTGCGGTACCTTCAACTGTCTCAGAGCCGACCAGCTTCAGGCCGGTACGGGCGTTGTCGTTGACCACGGTAATGGCGGTGACTTCAAACTGTGGGGTGGGCTCGCCCACTGTGGCAACCGAAGGAATATCGGCGCTGATCTGTGCCCGAATCGGTTGGGTTCCGATCAGTGGGAACGGGCATTCGAACGCCAGTTCGATCGATACCTGCTCTGCGGAGGCATGGCTGGCGCCGCCGGCCATCAGGGCTACTGCCGCAATGGCAGGTCCGATCTTGCGAACGCTCGTGTTGAGGTTCCTGAGTTTCATGAGTTCGTCCTCTGTCTAACTTTCGTTGTTGTAATTGGGGTTGCAGACAACACCGATGACGGACAGCTCAACCGGACTTGCAAAGATCCCTTTGCCACACGCATGGCGCGCATGAATGCAGGATCATTTAACGGGGAAGGGCCGCCGCGGGTCATTGCTTGCCGCGGCAGCGTTTTTGTCTAAAGCGGAGAGGGACGGGGTTGATTGTTCAAAGCGTGAACCGGGTCAAGTTCAAGGCTGAACGGTGTTCACTTTTTTGCACGGGCCTGACGACGAACATCGCCCGGGGTTTTGCCGGTCCAGGAGCGGTAGGCTTTGGTGAAACCGGCTTGATCGCTGAACCCAAGTTTTTCAGAAATGGATTCGAGGGGAACGTTGGTGTCTTTCAGGTACAGCGTGGCGAAGTTTTCTCGGATTTCATTGCGAAGTTCACGAAAAGAAGTTCCCGCGCTGGCCAGATGTTGCCTGAGGGTTCTGGGGCTGACATCCAGGCGCCGTGCAATGTTCTCTGTGGTGCATGGCCGGCCTGGCTGGCTCATAATCAGTTCCCGGACCTGCATGGCGGTTTGGTCGGCATCCGGGGTCTTCTGCTGACCGTCGTAGCGTGTTCGTGCAACCAGAAACTCAAGGCTGGCATCATCCTGGCGGATGGGTATGCCCGTCAAAGGCATGACCACCTGACTGACCCCCGCGTTGAATTCAAACTCACAGCCCGGTGCCAGAACTTTCCAGTCTTCCTCGCGGGCGTTGGTTGGAAAGTCGAACTGAAAAGTAAAGTGGCTGCACACCTGACTGGATACCCGATGAATGCTACCCATGTAGATCTTGGTCAGGCACGGCGTTAGCGTGCCCAGGCCCCACGTATCGACCAGCCGGATACGAAAGCTGGAGCCGATGGAGTCCAGCTGCATGTCCATCAGGGGCAGGCCCACCCGGAGGTACTGGACAATCATACTGACCAGGCGTTTGGGGTTTTCCTGCCCCAAAACGGCAAAACCCAGTAAGCCGTGGCTTGGCAGGTCCAGCTGCTGGCCAAATTCAAAAGCGGCGCGCTCGTCGGTCATTAGCCAGTCGGCTTTGCTCAGGATGGTCAGTACCTGAGTCATGGACAGGCTGGCTTCCGGGCTTTTCAGCATGTCTTCGGTAACGCCGGTTTGCTCGAGAATGGTGTGGCGCTTCACACCACGGCTTTCCATAAACTGGACAAATCGCAGGGCATAGCGGGCCGACAGAATCGGTACCTCACGGGCAAGATTGTTCAACGTATCCATGTTTCGGTCCCTGAGCCGGCGTGTCCGGCGTTTCGTCATGTGTCGTTCGGTTGTTATTATTCCAGCCTTCTGCGGGCGTGGATGGGTGCGAGTATAGGCAGCGAGTCAGTTCGCCTTTCTGGCAGCCGATCACAAATTGACCGGATGGCCGGATATGACAATGAAACTTTCGACAGGTAGGGCAGAGCCAAGATGGTAGCTGGTGATCACGAACAGCCCCGGTGCCCGGTGTGTGAAACCGGCATTCTGCAGCCGTTTCGCACGGTTGCAGGTATACGCTACCTGCGCTGCGGGCAATGCCAGGCAACGGTCATGGCGCCTGAATGCCGGCTGACGCCAGATGAAGAACGTGCCGTATACGCGCTGCACAACAATGAACCTGAGGATGGGGGCTATCGCCGGTTTCTGTCCAAGTTGTCTGAGCCTCTATTGACCAAGCTGACGAGTGGCGCACAGGGGCTGGATTTTGGCTGCGGTCCGGGGCCGGCACTTGCCGGCATGATGCAGGAGGCCGGCTACGAGATGGCGCTGTACGATCCGTTCTTCCATCCCACAATGTCGGCCCTCGAACGACAATATGACTTCATCACGTGCACTGAGGTGGTGGAGCATCTGTACCGGCCAGCCGAAGTGTTCAGGCAACTGGATTCGCTGCTCAAGCCGGGCGGCTGGCTGGGTATTATGACGTGCTTCCAGACGGATGATGATCGTTTTGATCACTGGCACTATCGGCGAGACCCCACTCACGTGGTGTTCTATCGGGAACTGACATTGGCCTGGCTAGCGGACCATTACGGTTGGCAATTTGAAGTGCCTTGCAAAGATGTGGTGCTGTTTCGTAAGGAAGGCTAGCGTTCTGGCTTGTTAGCGGGGCAATCCGGCACCGACGGGCATGCAGTGCTGCTACGTTCTGTTATACCCGAAGATGGCTCTGGTGCCTGATCAAATCGCTCAGGGTTCAGGTTTGCAGCACAGGCCATGGCTTTGCTGGCCTGCTTGGGGCAAGAAAGGGTGCTCAGTGCGTAAGCAAGATTATTCCAGCCCTCTGAAAACTCAGGGAAGCGGTTAACGGCACGCAGGAAATGGGATACGGCACCGGCGAAATCGCCCTGGTCGTAGGCTAGATTGCCCAGGGCCATAATTGGGGCGGGCTGGCTTGGCCACTGTTGTTCGGCGCTCAGGTAAGCCTGGCGTGCGGCCCTTGTGTGGCCGGTGCTCTCAAGGTCGTGGGCCGCACGCAGATAGGGCAGTGTCTCGGCGGTTGCCGGTAGCTCGTCAGGCGGCAGGATGACCATCGCCCAGCGGCTGGCACGATCCCAGGTGGCGTGGAAGGTCTTGTAGGGCATCCGGTAATGGCGACGGGTGTCTGTGTTCAGGATCAGAACTTCTTCATCGCTGTCGTAGCCCACCACCACCGCAAAGTGCCATTGCGGCCACCAGTTGAATCTCAGGTTCTGCATGATGAGTACCGGGTTGCCGGCGGCTACTTCGCTCAGTACGGTCTCTATATTGGTCTGTAATGGGTACACCACCATGTCATGAGCGCGGGCGCCGGCGACCATTTCAACTTGCAGAGAGCCTTGTCGGCCGGGTAGATACACCAGTTCTTTCAGGATTTCCGGATTGGTGGCCAGGCCCTGGCTATTCAGCATGGTGGCCAGTGAAGCCGGGCCACACTGGTACTTTTCCTGTGGGTAGAAGGGCACGCTATCCAGAAGTGCCTGGTTTAGTACGTTGTTGTCTTGATGCGCCGGTACTTTTGCCGAATTGTGGTCTGGCCAGGGTGGGGTGCTAGCGCAGCCAACAAGCAGGAACAGCCCCAGAAGGGCTGCAAACCTGCTGATCAGGCCCGCGCTTGCAAGCAGGGTAGGTTGGGTCAACGAATGCAATTGACGAACGAGAAGACGTTGGTGGCACACAGCATGTCGGTGATGATAAAGACCAGCAAGAACAGCACGATCACACCGACCACGCCTTCACCGGTGGGGGCTTCCGCCAGTTGTTGTTCAAAGTCTGCAAGCTCGGCGGGGGTCAGATTCTGGATTCGCTCAGCCACCTGGTCTTCGCTGACGCCAAGCTTGGAGAGCTTGTCTTTGACTTCCTGAGTTTCCAGCATGTTCAGTAGTTGTTGGCGGTCAAGGTCAACCTGTTGCTGCTGAATCAATTCTCCGGTGCCCACCATGCCTGCGTGTGCAGAGACAGAGAACGTGGTTGCAAAGGCCAGCAATACGGCCATGATCAACGAAAGCTGCCTAACATGGGAACGGATGCTGTTCATTTCAGGTTCCTTAATGGTTTGTCTCAAAAAAATAGATTGGAACATGTACCGATTCAACATACAAAACGTTCACGCTTTGGCGCCAGCATCAGAACGTCGACAGTCCTGTCGCCTCCATTATCCGATACTGCCAGTACCGGAGCCGGGACGGTTCTGCCCAGGCCGAGTAGGGCAGGCTCATTGCTTGGTCGTGATTTGGGCCTGCCTGCCAGTATTGGTTGAACAATGTCGTTGCTTGCTGTGCAACGGCACTGCTTGCCTGCGTTGCCAGCCAGACGTTGGTTTCAAGGTTCAGGTCGTCCAGATTGCGCCGAGTAAAGTTGGCCGAGCCGAGCAGGAGTTCCTGCTGATCATCACGCGGGGTGTAGATGAGCAACTTGCTGTGGCACTGCTCGCCTTCTGTGAGGCACCAACGGACGGGAATGCCCGCCTGTTGGAGTTCGTGGGCGACCGGGCGGTTCGGAATGCCATTCTTTTCATGACCAAAGGCGTCTTTGTTGGCGTCGAGTAGAAGCCGGATTGAGACACCACGTTGATGCGCGGCCGACAGTGCCTTGATGATGGGGCGATGCGAGAGGTAGAACATTGCCATGTCGAGGGCCTCGCCGGGCTGGCTGCGATCAATCATATCGAGCGCGGCGTCTCGGATAGCGGATTCGGTCAGAACTTTCATGATGCCAGAAGCATCATTGCCGGCTTGGTCGTCTGCAGGCATCTTGCTGATCCAGTGGTCCAAGGTGGCGGTGCTGGCACCAGACATTTTTAGAGCGGCTTGCTCGCTTCTGACCACATCGATAACGGCGGGCCCACCAAAGGCCAGGCCAATATTGCTGTGCTGGCTGCTGCCGTCGTGGGGGTTGGCAGATGTGATTACCGCTCGGTAGCCCTGGCCATCATCGGTCACCAGCAGTTTACGGTGGTTGGCCTTGAAGTTGGGGAGTGCCAGGTAACTGCGAATCGTGGCCGGCTCATCGCCGAGGGCGTTAGGCAGCCAGCCACCGTCCGGATTATTGCCAAGCCATTGGCAGCACAAGCGCCAGAGAGAAGACCAGGCCGGATTGCTGTCGCGAAGCGGTTCCAGGCGGGTGATCACAACCTCGATCCCGGCGCTGGACAGTGCTTCGAACTCGGACGAGCGGGTACCACCGTAAAAGGTGTTCAGAGGGTCTGAGATGACCACAATGTCGATATCTGGCCGGGTCGCCTTGCGCTCCAGCAATGCTTGCGTCAGCTGCTCGGCCAGAGGGCGCAGTTCCGTGTTTTCAGGTTTGGTGCCGTTAAACAGGAACATGTCGACCAGAATGAACTTCTCTGCCTGGGCAATCAGCCGGAAGATTTCATCAAAAATCTGGTGCTCAAGCACTGTGCTGCCATCGTCGGTGTGATGGGTCACATCTGTCAACAGTTTCGGGGCGACCAAAGGTACCGGTTCACCCTGATGCCGAATGCCGGTGGGGAGCGGTTTGAAGGAATGCCACAAGCCAATGCCGGCCAGTATCAGGAGCAATGCAAAGGCGAGTAACTTCATGGTCATGGCCGATTCGTTCCATCGAGCGGGGTGGGTGTGCCAGGCTATCCGGGTTGCCTGGCCGTCACGTAGCGGGCGAACAGCTTCAGCAGCTGGGATGCCTCTGGTGCCGAGCGAACCGAGCTCAATAGCGAGGCGGCATCTAATCCTTCCTGTTCCAGGTCAGGATACTGGACTTCCAGATAGGCTTTCATGACCTGATCGGTAAATTCCGGATGAAACTGCACGCCCCAGGCATGGTTGCCAACACGGAAGGCCTGATGGGGTTCAAAATCGGATTGCCCCAACAACACGGCATCGGGAGGCAGCTCCAGGACAGACTGCTTGTGGGTCAGCTGGGCCAGAAACTGGCGCGGCATTTGACGGAACAAGGGATCGGCTACGGCGCTGTCAAAGAGTGTGACGGAGTGTGTGCCAGACTCGCGCCCTTTGGGGTGATAGTCCACTCGGCCACCCAGCGCATGGGCCAGTAATTGATGGCCATAACAGACGCCAAGGAGCGGTACGTCCGCTTCAACGGCCTGCTTGATCCAGTCGGCGGTGGCCTCACTCCAGGCCGCTCGTTCACTGACCATAGCCGGCGATCCGGTGATCAAGATGCCTTGCCAATCGCCCGGCTGCCCGGGGAGGGGCGCCTGGGTCACATCAACAACCGTCACGTCCAGTTGGCCGGCCAGCGCCCGCACAAACCAGGCGTCAAAATCACCGAACTGCGCCTGAATCTGCGGGTAGGTGGTTCCGGTTTTCAGGATCACCACACGGGCTTTTGGGGAGCCTGCTGAGCCAGCCATGGAACACTCCGTTGGCAGAGAAAGTTGGCCTCGCTGTTACTCCTCTGGGAGTTCAGCGTTGTGGAACACGTTCTGAACATCATCCAGATCGTTCAACATGTCGAGAAACTTCTCGAACATCGGAATGTCGTCGCCCGCCACCACGGTGGTGGTTTTCGGCAAGAACTGGATCTCGTCGACCTCGAACTCGATGCCTTCGAATGCAGCTTCCAGCGCCTGTTTGGCTTTAGCGTACTCGGTGTTCGGCGCAAAGACGGTGACGTTGCTGTCTTCGGTCTCGATGTCGGTGACGTCTACGTCCGCTTCCATCAGGGCTTCCAGAACCGCTTCTTCATCGTGGCCAGAGAAGGCAAAGATGGCGCAGTGGTCAAACATGTGGGCAACCACGCCAGGAGTACCAATCTTGCACTTGGTTTTGGTGAAGGCCAGGCGCACGTCACCAAAGGTACGGTTGGGGTTGTCGGTCAGGCAGTCGACAATGACCATGCAGTTGCCTGGTCCATAACCTTCGTAGCGGGCGGGGGAGTAATCCTCACCGGCGCCGCCTTTGGCTTTGTCGATGGCTTTATCGATAACGTGGCCGGGTACCTGGTCTTTTTTGGCGCGCTCGATCAGGCCACGAAGGGTCAGGTTAGCCGTTGGGTCTACACCGCCAGATTTGGCGGCCATGTAGATTTCCCGGCCGTATTTGCTGTAGACCTTGGTTTTTGCCGCGGCCGTCTTGGCCATGGACTCTTTACGATTCTGGTAGGCTCTGCCCATCTGTGGTGCCTCTCGGGTTTTCGGTAAAAGGACGGATTTTACTTAACCTGGGGGAAGAGCGACAGGGTTGTTTGCAGATATAACGGGGGATGTTTCCGCGTCCTTGCGGAAACAGGGGGAATCAGACGTATTCCACCGGCTGGCGATAGTTGTCCTGTGACACCAGATCAATCCCGCAATCCATGTCGCTGACCCAGTTCAGGAACCGGTCAATCATCACCGGCCCTTCAAAGCGCTTGCCATGCTGCGGCACGATCATGGCCACATCCATATCGCGAACCATGTTGGCCCACAGACGGCACACCTTTTTGGAGGCAATGTAGCGCCGGTGAAAGCCGATCATATTGGGAATGTGCTTGTCGAAATCCTGCACCGGCTTGTGATCATCTTCACCGCCCATGGAGGCGCCCAGATCGCCGGAGAACAGAATCTTCGAGACCGGATCATAGAACTGCAGGTTACCCACGGAGTGCATGAAATGCGCCGGCAGGCACTGCAGGTAGCTGTCGCCAAAGCGCACATTGGCGCCGCCATCCGGAATGCTGACAATGCGGTCGTACACGCTTCCGCTGAGCTGATTGGTAACGTAGCTGGACACCAGGTGCGGCAGAAAGCGTGCCCACAATTTGGAGGTCACGATCTTGGCGCGGGTGTGCACAATCCAGCGATCAATGGCACCGATGATGTCCGGGTCCTGGTGAGACGCGAAAACATAGTCCATGTCGCGGATGTTCATGTATTTGGACGCGGCAACCGAAAGCGGGGTGTAGGTAAGATCTCCACCCGGATCAATCAGTGCTTCGTGTTTGCCATCGACAACCAGAAACTGGTTGGACTGAACGCCTTCGCCAGTCACCAGTGAATCAAACATCAGGCACTTGTGGTGCCCGTTGTCGAAAAGAACAATCGGCTCGGCCGCCATTTCGGTCTCCCGCAGAAGAGTGAGTATTCGGCATCAGGCCTGCTGATGGCCGGATATTGCAGTCAGCGCGGGAGAGTACAGAATTGATAAATGCGCAGAGTTGCCTCAGGTCAATTATCTGATATTCATCAAGTAACGGATTGTTGTCCGGGTGCCTGAGGCGAGGCCTTGGTGCGCTTATGCCAGTTTTGGCACCCGGCGAATACCGCGTCGCAGGCCTTGCTCGAGTGCGGCGCTGACCACCTTGCCAGAGAAGGGCACAATGTCTTCAAAGGTGATGGTGTAGTTCACGGCTGTTTGTCCATCGGGCGTATCTGAAAAGCGAATCTGCCCCAGATGGTTTTTGATCGGGCTGAGGCTGGTGATGGCGTATTCGATCAGTGAATCCGGTTCAAAACCAAGCACGGTCTCCTCAAGCGACAATGGTCCAATACCGATTTTACGGATGGAGCCGATGCCGTTCGGGTCTGCCTGATCGCTGTCTTTGATGCGCTTGACCGGTGCACCGATCATTTTTCCGAAGCGATGGTGGTCTGCAAACAGGGCGAAGACCTTTCTGCGAGGGACGTCAAAAGTCTCATTTATTTCAATGGTGTACATAGCCATAACTGCTCTCTTTTTGTATTCGTTGCGACAAGAGTAACCGTTCACAGAGTTCAACAAAAGTCGTAGATGTGGGCAGATGTGAGGTTGGCCTTGGCAGCCACACTGGTTATACTCGTGCACGCTCAGGATGAGTTAGCAGTACACCATTAATCTTCAGGGACCGAAGTCATGCCCCAGGCAAGCGGATTGCAGTTTACCGCCCGTGTAGGCGAATTCCCCTCAGATCACTTCTCGGTTGCCGGCTTTGCG
>HLSNC_1000132_pt1 | contig 94682 bp, 80 predicted proteins | sample HotLakmetagenome_2_FD_14041 | JGI IMG/M metagenome (IMG submission 14041)
GCGACTATTGCGTTGCAGCTTTGGATTAACGAGATTGGCTGCCATCTCGACATGCACCCAAGGGTTCGCCACCAGCGTCGAAGCCATGTCGTCCCCTTACGCCTCAGTATATGTGGCCGCATTGGCGTACTTCAAGGGTTCTTTTTCTAAGCTGTTCGTTATTTCTACCTATCTTGCTCAGGACGCGTGCCGTATGTCCCTGTTGTGTTCCTCGGTCAGGGCGGCCTGGTACAGGGCCTGGAAGCTTTCCTGGAAGTGTCGCATAACGGCTTCTGGCTCTGCGGGAATGCCTTTGTCTACGGTAATGCCGAACTGCACGGTTTCGGCGTAGCTGAAAATACTCATGCCAATACCGATATTGCCACTCTGTGGCACCCAGAACATCGGCTGTGTCAGCTTGCTGCCCGCCAGATAGACCGGGTGGCGGGGGCCAGGCACGTTGGTGAGCACGGCCGAGGCTTTATTGCTGAGCATGTCCAGAGCCCGCCGCTCGAGTACATCCGGGCCGCGCCCGAACAGGTCAAGCAGGCTGTAGGTGACCTGCGCCTGGTAGGAGCGCTTCAGGCGATTCATGTTCTCCCGAACCTGTCGGAAACACATGATCGGGTCCATCACCTCGATGGGCAGGTTCACCAAGACCATTCCGAACTGATTGCCCAGGCTGTCGATCGGTTGGTCCAAAGGTCTGAGGTTGAATGGCACCGCCACCCGAATGCCGCATTCGGGCACCGGCTGTTGCTGTTCCGTGAAATGGCGACTCAGTGCTCCGGTGGCCACACACATCAGAACGTCATTAACCGTTCCCCCCAGAATGTTGGCGCATTGCTTTACCTCGGCCAGCACTAAAGGTTCGGCCCAGCCTACTTTCTTACGTCCGACGAGCTGGCGTTTCAGGCTGGTGTCGGGCTCAGACGGCGCAAACCCAAGTTTGACCAGATCCATGGCAATGGCGCCTGCGGCGGTCGCAAGCTTAAGCGGATAATTGGGTTCTTCCCTTACCGAACTCACGAACAGTTTGGCTTGTTGCCAGCCGGTTTGCCCGCTATCGACCAGCCGGTGCAGAAAGCGAGAGGTGGTGCCACCCTCCGGTTTTACCGATTTACGCATTCCGGCGATTCTTTCCAGTTTCGGTTCCGGCGTGCGGTCGGTCAGCGACATCAGGACCCGCGCCAGAGAGATGCCGTCGGCAATGCAATGGTGAATTCGTACCAGAAGCGCGGCGCCATCCTGGTAGTTGTCAATGTAATGCATTTGCCAGAGCGGTCTGCGGAAATCTAGAGAAGTGCTATTGAGGTCGCTGGCAAGCGTCTGCAGTTCTGTTTTTCCCGCTTTGCCGGGGAGGGCGATGCAGTGCAGGTGGTTGTCCAGATCAAACATCGGGTCGTCTTGCCAGTAGGCCCGATCGCCGTTGTCCACGACTCGCTGGCGGAACCGATGATACTTCAGAAAGCGCTCTTCCAGCGTGCGCTTCAGTCGTTTGATGGATATGGGGTGCTCGAGCATTAACACGCCGGATATCATCATCGGATTCTCAGCGGTATCCATGCGTAGCCAAGCGCGATCGACAGACGTCATCGCAGTCCGTTCAGGTGACATAAGCCCTCCCTGTGGTATGTGCCGGTATCGGGCCGCCCTGGGTTACTGCCTTCGGGGTCGGGTCAGGGTGAACTTTTGAGTATAGGAGGGTTTAGGCAGGGGGAAAAGAGGGCGTATAGGCGACAGAAACTGCGAGGCTCAGTTTGCCTCGCGCATGATTCTCTGTTTCTGGCGGTTCCAATCGCGCTCTTTCTCGGTGGCCCGTTTGTCGAAGAGTTTCTTGCCTTTAACCAGGGCAATTTCACACTTCACTTTGTTCTGTTTCCAGTACAGCGCGAGCGGAATGCAGGTGTAGCCGTCCTGACTGACCTGGCCGACAATTCTGGCAATCTCTTTAGCGTGCAGCAGCAGCTTGCGGGTCCGGGTCGGATCAGCGATTACATGGGTAGAGGCGGCATTCAGGGGCATGATATGTGCGCCCAGTAGCCAGGCTTCGCCGTCTTTGAGAAGCACGTAAGCATCGACCAGTTGGCCTTTGCCGGCGCGCAGGGATTTAACTTCCCAGCCCAGCAACGCCAGGCCCGCTTCAAAGCGGTCTTCAATGTGATATTCGTGTTTCGCCTTCTTGTTAAGGGCGATCGTGCTACTGGTCGGTCCGCTTGCTTTCTTCTTGCTCATGAATCCTGTCCGGGATCGGAAGAATGTGTATGCCAGCGGGGTGCTGTTGGCCGGCAAAGCGCACATTGTAGCTCAGGACTGCCGGGCGGGTCACGATTTCACCGATGGTACGGGTCGTTCAGTGGCCGTCTGTTCGGCTACAATAGGGCGCCACTGTTTGTCAGGGATTGGAATGCTGGGCAAGTATCACACGTCGATCGGGTCGTTTACCCGAAAATCTACCTTTTTCTGGGCCTCGCTTGGGGCAACTGTGGGCCTGGCCGACCTATGGCAGTTCCCTTACCTGACAAGTGTGCACGGGGGTGGTCTGTTCGTGCTGCTTTACCTTGCCTGCCTGTTGCTGGTCACCTTGCCATTGATGGTGACTGAGGCAGTGCTTGGCCGGCATTCACGCCACGGTATTGTGTTGGCGATGGACGGATTGGTCAAAAGCGCAGGGTGTTCGCCGCTGTGGCGACTGGCCGGACCGCTCAGCATTACGGCCGCGTTTCTGGTGTTGTCGTTTACCGCCGTGTTCGGCGGCATAGTGCTTGCCTACGTGTTTTTTGGCGCAACTGATCGCTTTGGCGCAGCCACGCCGTCGTCAGCTACAGGAATGCTGTCGGAGTTCGTCTCAAGCCCAAGCCGTTATCGGGAGTTTATGGCCTGGCATGCGTTCTTCCTTACCCTTGTGATCTGGGTGTCTGCCCAGGGCGTGGTGAAGGGGTTGGAGCGGTCTTTGCGAATGATCGTGCCCGCAGCCTTTCTGTTGATGCTGGTGATGTTTGTGTTGTCGGCCAGTCACGGTCGGCTTGACGCCGGGGTTGAACTCATACTTGCGTTAAGGCCGCAAGATGTGAGTTTTGACAGTCTGCAGGCCGCGCTTTTCCACGCCTTCTATACCCTCGGCTTGGGCATGGGTGTGTGGGCGATCTTTGGCGCCTACAGCACCTCGCATACGCGGTTGAAGCGCTCTGTGCTCGCAGTGGTGTTGATGGATACCCTGATTGCCATCATTGCCGGCCTGATGATGTTCTCGGTGGCGCTGGATGGCGCCAGCCTGGACGGTGAGCGTGGCTTTGGGCTGTTGTTTGTGTCTTTGCCGGTGACCCTAGCGCACTTGCCATACAGTCAGGTTGTGATTGCCGCTGTGTTTCTGCTGGTGCTGATGATTGTATGGGCTACCGCGATATCACTGCTTGAGCCGGTGGTTGGTTGGTTCCGGGAGTGGACCGGGGCGCCGCGGGGCTGGTCGGCGGTGATTACGGGGGTTGCAATCTGGGCAGCTGGGCTGGTGTCGTTGTTGTCTTTTAACCTCTTTGCAGATTTTCAGTTCGCCGGAGCGACCATGTTCCGATGGATTGAGCTGGTCACCGGCGGGCTGCTGATCCCGCTGGTGGCCATTCTGATCGCTGCATTTTCGGGCTGGTGTCTTACCCGGAGATACTCGGCGCAAATCCTCGGCAACACACCGGTGGTCGTGCGTAAAATCTGGTATTGGGTTATGCGCCTGGTGTTGCCCGTTGTCGTTGCCTGGATAGGACTGCAATACACGGTGTTCTCGCTGACCAACCTTTGCAATAACGGCAGCGCCGCTATTTGGTGTGGTCAGGAGAATGTTGCAGAAGAGCCCACGCCGAACCAGCTGGACGCTGAGCCACAGCCGCCGCAGCCTGCGCCAGGCGGTGAATCAGATGGCTCCGGGCAAGAGCTCAGGGATAATGCTCCGGGGACCGAACCGGTTGAAAACAGCCCCAATGGAGCCGATATCCTTTATCATAGTGTGTAGCCGGCCTGGCTCAGTGGGTCGGTCCCAATGGTTGTAACGCGCAGGAACCCCGGTTTTCATGGCTCATCAGATTGATAAGACCGCTCTGGTCATGCATTCAGCTGAACGCATGTTCCACCTGGTCAACGATATTGCCCGCTACCCCGAGTTTTTGCCCTGGTGTGCCGGGGCGGAAGTGCATGAACAGACAGATGCAGAGATCATGGCGTCGCTGGAGATTGCCAAAGGTGGCGTACGCCACCGACTGACCACGCGTAACCAGTTGTTGATGCCGGAATCCATAGAGATGAGCCTTGTGGATGGGCCGCTGAAAAATCTCCGGGGCCGCTGGCATTTTCGGGCGTTGGATGACCATGCCTGCAAGGTCATTCTGACTCTGGAGTTTGAGTTTTCAGGATCATTGTCCAGAATGACGTTCGGGCCGGTCTTCAATCAGGCCGCCACCACCATGGTTGATGCGTTTTGTCGTCGTGCTGACGAAATCTATCGGGGAGGGTTAGTCTGATGTTGGTAGAGGTGGCCTATGCGCGCCCGGACAAACAGCAGATTGTCGAGGTTGATGTTCCTGAGGGCATCACGGCGATCGAGGCCGTGAAGTTGTCTGGAATTACCGATATTTTTCCTGAGATCGACGCAGGCGCAATTGATATGGGCGTATTCGGCAAGGTGATCAAAGACCCAGTTGCACACCAACTCCGCGAGGGTGATAGGGTTGAACTCTATCGCCCGTTGAAGATAGATCCGAAGCAGGCCCGGTTGAACCGGGCCAAAAAGAAGGCCTGACCCTGACCGGTCAATCAGTAGGCCGGCGTTTCTTCGAGCAGCTGTGCCTCGTAATGGCTGAACTCGTCGCCCTCATAGTAAACAATGATGCGTTGTTCCTCGATGTCACCGCCCCGACGTTGGAAGGTGTACACATAGTATTCCCGTGAAGGATCAATTGGGTTGAGCATCAAAGGTGAACCCATGACTGCGCGCACCTGACTTCTTGGCATGCCTTCAGACAAGCTTTTCAGTTCTTCATCGGTAACGATGTTACCCTGCTGGACGTTGATTTTGTAAACGCCGGGGAACGCGCAGCCGGCCAGGGATAAAATGCTAATAAGAACGATAGCTGTGAGCTTTTGCATCGCCGGGGGAAATCCTCTATCTTGAAATCGCCTGCATTGAGCAGGTGTGAAACGGGTTATCCGTTGAACGGCGGCTTCATCATACCGGAAGCCGTAAGGCACACCAACGAGTGAATAGTAACATGCCATCTGAAAACGCCGAATTACGAAAGGTCGGTCTGAAGGTTACCCTGCCAAGGGTCAAAATCTTCAACATCCTGGAAAACGCGAAAGAGCATCACCTGAGTGCTGAGGATGTCTATAAAAAGCTTCTGGATCAAGGTGACGATGTGGGCCTGGCAACAGTCTACAGGGTTTTGACCCAGTTCGAGGCTGCCGGTCTTGTGCTGCGTCACAACTTTGAAGGTGGTCATGCAGTGTTTGAGATGGCCGGAGATGATCACCATGATCACATGGTATGCACGCAAACCGGTGAGGTGGTCGAGTTTGTTGACGACATTATTGAAGAGCGTCAGCAGAAGATTGCTAAAGAGCACGGCTATGAAATTGTTGATCACAGCCTGATTCTCTACGTAAAGCCTTTGCAGTCCGACAAAAAATAAAGAAAAAAGGGGCCAGCAAACGCCGGCCCCAAGATCTCTCCGAAGCGAGAGGGGATTCAGTGATGGGTTGCCTGGCCCTTTACGAACATTTCCCGGGCATGGGCAATGGTGTGCTCAGTCATGTCGACACCGCCCAGCATTCTCGCAACTTCACTGATCCTGCCCTGATCATCCAGCGGCTCAATGCGTGAATAGGTTGCGTCCTGTTCGGTGAACTTGCTGACGAATAGATGTTGATGGCATTGCGCAGCCACCTGTGGCAAGTGCGTGACGCACAGAACCTGACCGTTACTGCCCAAAGCTCTCAATAGACGACCGACTACCTCCGCGGTGCCCCCGCCAATGCCAACATCCACTTCGTCAAACACTAGCGTTGGTGTGGTCGAGGTCTGTGCCACGACCACCTGAATCGCCAAACTGATTCGTGACAGTTCGCCTCCGGAAGCGACTTTGGCCAGCGGCCGGGCAGGTTGCCCCGGGTTGGCGCTGACCAGAAATTCAATATCTTCCATGCCGTGAGGGGCGGGTTCGTCGTTGCTGTTTCGCTCCAGGCGTGTGACAAACTGCACAGCGGGCATGCCCAGCTGGACCAGTTCGGCGGCGATGCGCTGGTCAAGTTCGGTGGCTGCGCGCTCACGTTTCTCGGTCAGTTGGTGCGAAAGTTCATCGAATTGTTCCCGATGTTTGCCAAGCTCAACTTCCAGTTGTTCCAGGCTGCCTTCTCCACCGTCCAGTTCTGTCAGCTCTGCACTCAGGCGCTGGTGTAGCTCGGGTAGCTCTTCAGGGGTAATGCGGTGTTTGCGGGCCATCTGGTAAATGGCGCTCAGCCGTTCTTCAACCTCGGCCAGACGGGCCGGGTCTGCCTCGTAATCCTCAACAAAGTGACGAAGGTTGTCACCGGCTTCGCTGATCTGGATCTGGGCTTCGGTGAGCATCTGGATGGTATCTGCCAGCGCAGGCACATCAACCGGCAACTGCTCCAGTTGCTGCAGAGCTTGGCGGAGCAGATCGGCGGCACTGATCTCATCTTCCGTGCATAGCAGTGCGGCCTGATGGCTACTGTGCAGAACGGCGTCGGCCTGGCTGAGTTGAGCCTGTTCTTGCTCCAGCGCATCCTGTTCGCCGGATTCCAGGGCGAGCCTGTCGAGCTCTTCCACCTGATAGCGCAGCAATTGCAGCTTTGCCTCGGCTTCGTCGGCGTTCTGGCGGCGCAGATTCAGTTTTTGCCGTATCTGATTCCAGGTTTTCCACGCGTTCCGGGTGTCGTCCGCCAGGCTGTCCGCACCGGCAAATTCGTCCAGCAATTTGCGATGAGTGTCTTTATGCAGGAGTGACTGATGTTGGTGCTGGCTGTGAATGTCCATCAGCTGTCCGCCCAACTCTTTAAGCTGGGACAGTGGGCAGGGCTGGCCGTTGATGAAAGCTTTTGATCGGCCGTCTTTGCTGATGGCGCGGCGCAGGATGCAGTCGTCTTTATCGTCGAGTTCGTGCTCTTCCAGCCACTGGCGTGCTTCCGGGATGCGGGTGATATCGAAGCTGGCGGTAATGTCGGCACGTTTAGCTCCGTGGCGAACGGCGCCGGCATCGGCGCGCCCCCCCATGGCAAGGCCGAGCGCGTCGAGGACGATGGATTTGCCGGCGCCGGTCTCACCGGTGAGGGCTGTCATGCCCTTGCTGAAATGCAGGTCAACCCGCTCAGCAATGGCGTAATTGGATACCGTGAGTTGTAAAAGCATGCCGATCACCTCCGCTCAGAGCTGAAAAGACTCTGATTCATATCAGGATACTGTGGTTTCATACAGTTGCTGTGAATATATACAGGGTTTTTCCAGTTTGCAAATGATCCGATGCCTAAAAACGTAAAGATTGCATTGTTCAAGGTTGAAACCAAGCGGGCGGGCCCCATATCCGTTCGCAAAGCCGTTTTTTCCTGCCGTTAAAGGCGGGGCTCATTTAGCCGCAGGCCTCAAGGCCTTTGGAAAAGTCATCAGGAGTTGTCATGAGTGCTGACGATAAGCGCAACGAACAGGTAGATGAACGCAACGAAGCAGCGGAAGTTGCGGCAGAGCAGGTCGGTGGTGCGGAAGCCGCCGCATCGGACGAAGGGTCTGAGCTGGATGTGCTGAGTGCCAAGCTTCAGGTATACCAGGATCAGGCGCTGCGTGCGCAGGCCGAGATGCAAAACGTTCGTCGCCGTGCGGAGATCGATGTAGAAAAGGCTCACAAATTTGCCGTCGAGAAGTTCGTCAAGGAGCTGCTTCCGGTTGCCGACAGTCTGGAAAAGGCAGTTGAAAGCACCGAAGGGCAGGAAGAGGCAGGCGAGCTGGTGGCGTCTATTCGTGAAGGCGTCGAAATGACCCTCAACCTGTTCATGAGCAGCATCAAAAAGTTCAACGTTGAGCAGCTTAATCCGGTAGGTGAGCCGTTTGATCCGAACCAGCACGAGGCTATGTCGATGGTGCCCGCGCCCGATGCCGAGCCAAACAGTGTCGTGGCTGTGGTTCAGAAAGGTTATCTGCTGAACGGTCGCGTTGTTCGTCCAGCCATGGTGGTGGTCGCCAAGGCCGAAAGTGCACCAAAGATCGACGAGCAGGCTTGAAAAAACGTTTAAAGCGCCAATATAGCGATTAACCAGCAAAATCCGGGGGTTCATCCCGGGACAGCATTCAGAAAGATTTGGAGTGATTCAATGAGCAAGATTATTGGTATCGACTTGGGAACCACCAACTCCTGTGTAGCCATCATGGATGGCGACAAGGTTAAAGTTATTGAAAATGCCGAGGGTGATCGCACCACCCCGTCCATCGTTGCCTATACAGACGACGGTGAGATTCTGGTAGGTCAGTCGGCCAAGCGCCAGGCGGTTACTAATCCTCACAACACCCTGTACGCCATCAAGCGTCTGATCGGCCGTCGTTTTGAAGATGATGTGGTTCAGAAAGACATCAAGATGGTGCCGTACAAGATCGCCAAGGCCGATAACGGTGATGCCTGGGTGGAAGTAAAAGGCGACAAAATGGCGCCGCCTCAGGTGTCGGCTGAAATTCTCAAGAAGATGAAGAAGACAGCCGAAGACTATCTGGGCGAGAAAGTGACCGAAGCCGTTATCACCGTGCCGGCCTACTTCAACGACAGTCAGCGCCAGGCCACCAAAGATGCCGGTAAGATCGCTGGTCTTGACGTAAAGCGTATTATCAACGAGCCGACGGCTGCTGCTCTTGCTTACGGCATGGACAAGAAGACCGGTGATCGCACCATCGCGGTTTATGACCTTGGCGGCGGCACCTTCGATCTGTCTATCATCGAAATCGCAGACGTAGACGGCGAACATCAGTTTGAGGTGCTGGCCACCAACGGTGACACCTTCCTGGGTGGTGAAGACTTCGACCTGAAAATCATCGAATTCCTGGCCGACCAGTTCAAGAAAGACAGCGGTATCGACCTCCGTGGTGACTCGCTGGCCATGCAGCGTCTGAAAGAAGCCGGTGAGAAGGCCAAGATTGAATTGTCCAGCAGCCAGCAGACCGACGTTAATCTGCCCTACATCACGGCCGATGCGTCTGGTCCCAAGCACATGAACGTCAAGCTGACCCGTTCCAAGCTGGAATCTCTGGTGGAAGATCTGGTCCAGCGCAGCCTTGAGCCCTGTAAAGTGGCGCTGAAGGATGCCGGTATGAGCACGTCTGAAATCGACGAGGTTATCCTTGTTGGCGGCCAGACCCGTATGCCGCTGGTACAAGAGAAAGTAAAAGAGTTCTTCGGCAAAGAAGCCCGCAAAGACGTTAACCCGGATGAAGCCGTTGCCATGGGTGCTGCGATTCAGGCCGCCGTTCTTTCTGGCGATGTAAAAGACGTTCTGCTGCTGGACGTCACGCCGCTGACCCTGGGTATCGAAACCATGGGTGGTGTTGCGACACCGTTGATCGACAAGAACACCACGATCCCGACCAAGAAGTCGCAAACCTTCTCCACGGCGGATGACAGCCAGACGGCGGTTACTATCCACGTAGTGCAGGGTGAGCGTAAGCAGGCGCAGCAGAACAAGTCGTTGGGCCGTTTCGATCTGGCCGACATTCCGCCGGCGCCGCGCGGTGTGCCGCAGATCGAAGTGACCTTTGATATCGATGCCAACGGTATCCTGAACGTGTCCGCGAAGGACAAGGCGACGGGTAAAGAGCAGTCGATCGTGATCAAGGCGTCTTCGGGTCTGAACGACGACGAAATCGAGAAGATGGTGCGTGATGCAGAAGCCAACGCCGATGAAGATCGCAAGTTCGAGGAGCTGGTGCAGGCGCGTAACCAGGGTGATGCCATGGTTCACGCGGTACGCAAGACCCTGACCGATGCCGCGGACAAGGTCACCGACAGCGAGAAAGAGTCCATTGAGGCTGCTATCAAGGATCTCGAGGAAGCGCTGACCGGCTCTGACAAAGAAGCCATCGAAAGCAAGACTCAGAAGTTGACTGAAGTGTCTTCCGAGCTGGCTCAGAAGATGTATGCGGATCAGGCTGCCCAGGAACAGCAGGCGGGCGGTCAGGACGAGGCTCAGTCCCAGAAGGCGGACGATGCAGTGGACGCCGAGTTCGAAGAAGTCAAAGACGACGACAAGAAGTAAATCCGAAGTACATCAGGCAGTTGGGGAAACGCGAGCAAGACTCGCGTTTTCCTCGTTATACAACAGGGTTTTAAAGCATGGCCAAGCGCGATTATTACGAGATACTCGGGGTTTCCCGGGATGCGGACGAGAAGGAAATTAAGCGGGCGTACCGAAAGCTTGCGATGAAATACCATCCGGACCGTAACCCGGACGATGTAGACGCCGAGAACAAGTTCAAAGATGCCAGCGAAGCCTACGAAATCCTGGCAGATTCCAGCAAGCGCGCCGCCTACGATCAGTTCGGCCACGCCGGCGTGGATGGTCAGGCTGGCGGTGGTTTTGGTGGCGGTGGCGGTAGCTTCTCCGACATTTTCGGCGATGTGTTTGGCGACATTTTCGGTGGCGGCGGTGGTCGCGGTCGCAGCACCCGGGGCGCTGACCTTCGTTACACCCTGGAGCTGGACCTGGAAGAGGCGGTCAAAGGTAAAACCGTCAAGATAAACATTCCTGGCCACAAAGAGTGTGACACCTGCGACGGCAGTGGCGCCGAGAAGGGCTCCACCCCGGAAACCTGCGGTACCTGCAAAGGCATGGGCCAGGTGCGGATGCAGCAGGGCTTCTTCACCGTGCAGCAGGCCTGCCCCACTTGTCGGGGCGCTGGCCAGGTTATCAAGAATCCATGCAAGTCGTGCCACGGTCAGGGTCGGGTAAGGCAGGAGAAAACGCTCTCTGTGAAAGTGCCACCTGGCGTAGACACCGGTGATCGTATCCGGTTGTCTGGCGAGGGCGAAATGGGTGTCGATGGCGGGCCGCCGGGCGATCTTTACGTGCAGATGGCGGTGCGCGAGCACTCTATTTTTACCCGCGATGGCCGCAATCTCTACTGTGAAGTGCCGATCAGCATCGTTGACGCTGCGCTAGGTGGTGAGCTGGAAGTTCCGACGCTTGATGGCAGGGTAAAGCTGAAGATCCCGGCGGAAACCCAGACTGGGAAGCTTTTCCGGTTGCGTAATAAGGGTGTCAGTCCTGTTCGTGGTGGGCCCTCAGGGGATCTGCTATGCCGAGTGACGATTGAGACGCCGGTTAATCTGACCAAGCGGCAAAAAGAGTTGCTGGATGAATTCCAGAAAACCCTGGACGGTTCCAATGGTACTGATCATGGTCCTAAGAAGACCTCCTGGTTTGAGGGTGTGAAAAGCTTCTTTGACGAAATGAAATTCTGAGGGCAGAACAGATGCGGGTAGCAATCATCGGCGCCGCCGGGCGCATGGGCAAGGTATTGATTGAGGCTGTGGACGGCACCGAAGGTTTGCAGTTGGGTGCAGCGATTGTTGAGCCCGGAAGTAGCCTGATCGGTGCTGACGCCGGCGATATGACCAGCGTCGGAAAAACCGGCGTCAAAATGGCCGGGAGTCTGGCGGATGTAAAAGACGACTTTGACGTATTGGTCGATTTTACGTTTCCTGATCTGACCCTGGAGAACGCCCGCTTTTGCAGTGCACACGGTAAGATGTTGGTGATTGGCACCACTGGCCTGACCGAGTCTGAGAAAGAGCAGTTGGCGTTGGCGGCAGAGTCAATTCCGTTGGTGTTCGCGCCGAACATGAGCGTGGGCGTCAACGTGGTGCTCAACCTCCTGAAAACTGCGGCTTCCACCTTGGGTGACGACTACGATATCGAAATCATCGAGGCCCATCACCGCCATAAAAAAGACGCGCCGTCCGGAACGGCGCTGCGCATGGGCGAAGTGGTCGCCGATGCTCTGGGTCGTGACCTGAAGGAATGTGCCGTCTATGGCAGGGAGGGCTTTGCCGGTGAGCGCACCCGCAAGGAAATTGGTTTCGAAACCATCCGTGCCGGCGACGTGGTGGGCGATCACACAGTGTTGTTCGCCACCGAAGGCGAACGCATTGAGATCACCCACAAGGCCAGCAGCCGGATGACCTTTGCCAAAGGTGCCATGCGCGCTGCGTTGTGGCTCGACGGTAAAGCGGCCGGCTTGTATGACATGCAGGACGTTTTAAGCCTGAAGGGTTAATGGTCGTGGACAAAAATCGCCAGATTTCTTACAATGGGGCGATTTAACTGCACCAAGCGTACCTTTGAAAAGTTTATAAGAAAGCGGGACCGGGTTTCGACTCTGTCTCGCTTTTTTGCAACCTGAATATGCGCTTGCGTTCCTGTTCGTGACGAACTTACGCCACTCGATGAGGATACAAGCCTTGAGTACACCAGCAATTCTTGCACTCGCAGACGGAAGCCTCTTTTACGGCACCGCCATCGGCGCAGACGGAGAAACCAGCGGCGAGGTGGTGTTCAACACTGCCATGACCGGCTATCAGGAAATCCTGACCGATCCGTCGTACTCACGCCAGATCGTTACCCTGACGTATCCGCACATTGGCAACACCGGTGTGAACGAAGAAGACGTGGAATCGGACCGAATTCACGCAGCTGGCCTGATCATTCGTGATCTGCCCTTGCTCGCCAGCAGCTGGCGCAATCAGGGCAGTCTTGATGACTACCTGCGCAGCAACAACATTGTTGGCATTGCCGACATCGACACCCGTCGGTTGACGCGGATTCTTCGTGATAAAGGCTCCCAGAATGGCGCCATCGTGGCGGGCAAGAATGCCACAGCCGAACGCGCCCTGGAGTTGGCCAACGCATTTCCGGGTCTGAAGGGCATGGATCTGGCCAAAGAGGTGACCTGCGACAAAGCGTACCAGTGGAGCCAGACTGAATGGGACTTGGCCTCAGGCTACGGTGAACAGGCCGCGGCCAAATTCAAAGTGGTGGCCTGGGATTACGGTGTAAAATTCAACATTCTGCGGATGCTGGCCGCACGGGGCTGCGACATCACTGTGGTGCCGGCGCAAACGCCCGCCGCCGATGTGCTCGCGATGAAGCCCGACGGTATTTTCCTGTCCAATGGCCCGGGCGATCCCGAGCCCTGTGACTACGCCATCACTGCCATCAAGGATGTGCTGGAAACCGAGATTCCGGTGTTCGGTATTTGTCTGGGGCATCAGTTGCTGGCACTCGCCAGTGGCGCGAAAACCATGAAAATGGGTCACGGTCACCACGGTGCAAACCACCCGGTTCAGGATCTTGCCAAGGGCACAGTAATGATCACCAGCCAGAACCACGGTTTTGCGGTGGACGAGTCGACGTTGCCCGCAACCGTACAAGCGACTCACAAATCGTTGTTTGATGGCACCCTGCAGGGCATTCGCCGGACTGACAAGGCAGCATACAGCTTCCAGGGTCACCCGGAAGCCAGTCCCGGTCCTCACGACGTGGCACCCCTGTTTGACGAATTTATCCAGTTGATGCAGGCACGATCGGCCTGAGGGCAGATCACCACGGATAACGCACAGGCGCCGCGTTTTGCGCTGCAAGAATTCAAAAGTTGCTGACAGGTTTACCAAGACATGCCAAAACGTACCGACATCAAAAGCATCCTGATCCTGGGCGCTGGCCCCATTGTGATCGGGCAGGCGTGCGAGTTCGATTACTCCGGAGCCCAGGCCTGTAAAGCCCTGCGCGAAGAGGGCTACCGGGTGATTCTGGTGAATTCCAACCCCGCCACCATCATGACCGACCCGGCCATGGCCGATGCCACCTACATCGAGCCAATTACCTGGAAAACCGTCGAAAAGATCATCGAGAAAGAAAAACCGGATGCTCTGCTGCCGACCATGGGTGGTCAGACCGCGCTCAACTGCGCACTGGATCTGGAAAAGCACGGCGTTCTGGAAAAGCATGGCGTTGAGATGATCGGCGCCAATGCCGACACCATTGATAAAGCTGAAGATCGTGATCGTTTCGACAAGGCTATGAAGAAGATCGGCCTTGAGTGCCCGCGTGCGACGATTGTGCACTCTATGTCAGAAGCCTGGGAAGCGAGCAAAGACATTGGCTTCCCCTGCATTATCCGGCCGTCCTTCACCATGGGCGGTTCCGGTGGTGGTATCGCCTATAACAGAGACGAATTTGAGGAAATCTGTACCCGTGGCCTGGATCTGTCACCGACCAATGAGCTGTTGATCGACGAATCCCTGATTGGCTGGAAAGAGTATGAGATGGAGGTTGTCCGGGACAAAAACGACAACTGCATCATCGTCTGCGCCATCGAAAACTTCGATGCCATGGGCGTGCACACCGGTGACTCCATCACCGTGGCGCCGGCGCAGACGCTGACCGATAAAGAGTATCAGATCATGCGGAACGCCTCGTTGGCGGTACTGCGTGAGATTGGCGTAGAAACCGGCGGCTCCAACGTGCAGTTCGGTATCAATCCGGACAATGGCCGCATGGTGGTTATCGAGATGAACCCGCGGGTGTCCCGTTCATCTGCATTGGCGTCCAAGGCCACGGGTTTCCCGATTGCCAAAGTGGCCGCCAAGCTGGCGGTGGGTTATACCCTGGATGAGCTGCAGAACGAGATCACCGGTGGTGTCACCCCGGCGTCTTTTGAGCCCAGCATTGACTATGTCGTCACCAAAATCCCCCGGTTTACTTTCGAGAAGTTCCCGCAGGCCGATGCCCGCCTGACCACCCAGATGAAGTCGGTGGGCGAGGTGATGGCCATTGGTCGCACCTTCCAGGAATCGATGCAGAAAGCCCTGCGCGGCTTGGAAGTGGGGTCCGATGGCTTTGATGAGCAACTGGACGAGTTCGAATCGGAAAATTCCCGCGAAACCCTGACACGCGAACTGAACGTTCCGGGCGCAGAGCGGGTCTGGTACATCGGCGATGCCTTCCGTGCAGGTATGACGGTCGATGAAGTGTTCCAGCACACCAAGGTTGACCCCTGGTATCTGGTGCAGATTGAAGATCTGATCCGGGAAGAGCAGGCCCTTAAGTCGGCAGGTAAGGCAGATATCGACTACGCCACCATGTTCCGCCTGAAGCGCAAAGGCTTCTCTGATGCCCGTCTGGCAAAGCTGCTGGGTTTGTCAGAGGTCAGCTTGCGCAAGCTGCGCCATGATCTGGGCATCCGGCCGGTCTACAAGCGGGTCGATACCTGTGCCGCTGAGTTTGCCTCTGACACTGCTTACATGTACTCAACCTATGAGGAAGAGTGCGAAGCGGATCCGAGCGATCGCGAGAAGATTGTTGTCATCGGTGGTGGCCCTAACCGTATTGGTCAGGGTATCGAGTTCGACTATTGCTGTGTGCATGCGGCCTTGGCCATGCGCGAAGACGGCTACGAGACCATCATGATCAACTGCAACCCGGAGACCGTATCGACCGATTACGATACCTCTGACCGGTTGTATTTCGAGCCGATCACCCTGGAAGATGTGCTGGAAATCATCAACGTCGAGAAGCCCAAAGGTGTGATCGTTCAGTACGGCGGTCAAACCCCGCTGAAGCTGGCTCGTGGCCTGGAGGCCGCCGGTGTGCCCATTATCGGCACCAGCCCGGATGCCATCGACCGCGCAGAAGACCGTGAGCGCTTCCAGCAGATGATTCAGCGCTTGGGCCTGAATCAGCCGGAAAACGCCACCGTGCGTAGCCATGAAGAAGGTATCCTGGCGGCTCGTGAAATCGGTTATCCGTTGGTGGTGCGTCCGTCCTATGTACTGGGTGGTCGCGCCATGGAAATCGTCTACGACGAAACCGAGCTGGTGCGTTATATGCGCAATGCGGTTCTGGTTTCCAATGACAGTCCGGTGTTGCTGGATCACTTCCTGAATGCCGCCATCGAAGTAGACATCGATGCCATTTGTGACGGCACCGACGTTGTGATCGGCGGCATCATGCAGCACATTGAGCAAGCCGGTGTTCACTCCGGTGACTCGGCCTGTTCACTGCCGCCTTACAGTATGCCCAAAGATGTGCAGGATCAGATGCGCGATGCCGTGAAGAAGATGGCCATCGAACTGGATGTTATCGGTCTGATGAACGTTCAGCTGGCTTGGCAGGATGGTGAGATCTACGTGATCGAGGTTAACCCTCGGGCGTCCCGTACGGTGCCGTTTGTGTCAAAGGCCATTGGTGTGTCACTGGCAGCGGTTGCTGCTCGTGTGATGTCTGGCAAGACCCTGAAAGAGCTGAATTTCACTCAGGAGATCGTGCCGACTTACTACGCAGTGAAAGAGTCTGTGTTCCCGTTCAACAAGTTCCCGGCGGTTGACCCGATTCTTGGGCCAGAGATGAAGTCCACTGGTGAGGTGATGGGCTTGGGCGACAGCTTCGATGAAGCCTTTGCCAAGGCGGCGTTGGCCATCGGTGAGCGACTGCCCACTCAGGGTACGGCGTTCATGTCGGTCCGGGATGTCGACAAACCTGGCGCGGCGAAGGTTGCTCGTGATCTGGTGGATGCCGGCTTCAAGATCATTGCCACCACGGGCACCGCTAAAGCGTTGAAAGAGGTGGGTATCACCGCCGAGCGCGTTAACAAGGTTCGTGAGGGGCGGCCGCACATTGTGGATGCCATCAAGAATGGCCAGGTGCAGCTGATCATCAACACCACCGAAGGTCGCAAGGCAATTTCCGACTCGGCGCAAATCCGTCAGTCGGCATTGCAGACCAAGGTAACCTATACAACCACCCTGGCAGGCGGCGAAGCCTTCTGCCGGGCGATCAAATTTGGTCCGGAGCGTACGGTTCGTCGCCTCCAGGACCTGCATGCAGGGAAGTAATACTATGGCTACTGACAGAGTGCCTATGACGCCGACGGGCGAAGCCCGCCTGCGCGAAGAACTTAAAAAGTTGAAATCCGAAGATCGCCCTCGGGTAATCCAGGCCATTTCCGACGCCCGGGAGCATGGGGATCTCAAGGAAAATGCCGAGTACCACGCTGCGCGTGAGCAGCAGAGCTTCATTGAGGGCCGTATCCAGGAGATCGAGGGCAAATTGTCGGCGGTTCTGGTTATCGACGTTACCAAGATGGAAAACACCGGCAAGGTGATTTTCGGCACCACGGTGCATCTGGTGAATATGGATACCGACGAAGAAGTGAAATACCAGATCGTAGGTGAGGATGAAGCCGATATTAAAGCTGGCAAACTGTCGGTTTCTTCGCCCATCGCCCGTGCCCTGGTGGGCAAGAGTGAGGGTGATGTGGTTGCGATCCGTATTCCTTCCGGCACCGTGGAATACGAAATATCTGAAGTGGAATATATCTGACCGAGGGATGGCTTTTCAGGGGCGGCTCCTGAGGAGTGGTCCCCGGGCCTGTGCCCCGGTAAGCCGGCATTTGCCGCGTGAGTATTGGTGCCAGAGATAAAAAAAGCCGGCCAGAGGGAACTCTGGCCGGCTTTTTTTATCTGAAGCTCACTTGGTTCGAAGCAGGTTCGATAGTTTCGGGTTCGGTTTTTTGGCCCGACGCAGAATGACCGCGATTTTTCCGATGGTTTGCACAAGTTCGGCCTTGGAGGCTTCGCACAGGGCTTTGATGGCTTCTTGGCGGGCTTCGCGGTCCTGGCTTGCCACTTTGATCTTGATTAGCTCGTGGTCGTTCAGGGCGCGATCCAGTTCGTCCTGGAGCCCTTCGGACAGGCCTTTGTCGCCAACGATGATGACAGGCTTCAGATTGTGGGCGATGGCCCGGTACTCCCGGCGCTGTTCCGATGACAAACTCATGATGTAATCTCTTTATCGGTGCAATTAACAAAAGGTCAGCGGCATGGGGACTGACAACGACGTATAATTCAGTGATTGTAACAGATTGATTGGTGCCAAAAATGGCTGTAATCACGTACAGGGCCGCGTTAATTGACCAGCAGGCGTTGTAATTCAGGATCGGGCGCCCAATATGTGTAGTAGGGCGCCGGTTCAGGATAGGCCGTTTCTGGTCGGCGAACGTATAATTGGTGTAAGGTGTCCGAAAAGGGTTGGTGGCCAAGTGGCTTTAGCCCTGCAATTCACAGGTGATGATCCTTGAACGATATGGCAAAAAATCTGGTTCTCTGGCTAGTAATAGCCGCCGTGCTGCTGATGGTGTTTCAGAATTTCACTCCCACCACCAGCGGGCAACAAGTCAACTATTCCCAGTTTGTGGAGATGGTCCAGCAGGGCCAGGTCCGGCAAGTGACGATTGATGGTCTGGAAGTGCAGGGTGTTCGTTCTGACGGCTCCCAGTTCCAGTCGATCCGTCCGCAGCTGTCTGACAACAAACTGATGGATGATCTGCTCGCCAACAACGTCGAAGTGATTGGTAAGGAGCCGGAGCGCCAGAGCCTGTGGACGCAGCTACTGGTGGCGGCATTCCCGATCCTGATCATTATCGCGCTGTTTGTATTTTTCATGCGCCAGATGCAGGGCGGCGGTGGCGGCAAAGGCCCCATGTCGTTTGGCAAAAGCAAGGCGCGATTGCTCAGCGAGGACCAGATCAAGACCACGTTTGGCGATGTGGCTGGCGTTGATGAGGCAAAAGAAGACGTAAAAGAGCTGGTCGATTTTCTGCGAGATCCGAGCAAGTTCCAGCGCCTGGGTGGCCGTATTCCCAAAGGCGTGTTGATGGTTGGTCCTCCCGGTACGGGTAAGACCCTTCTCGCCAAAGCGATTGCGGGCGAAGCCAAGGTGCCATTCTTCTCGATCTCGGGCTCTGACTTTGTCGAAATGTTCGTGGGTGTGGGCGCTTCCCGTGTTCGCGACATGTTTGAACAGGCTAAAAAGCAAAGTCCTTGCATCATCTTTATCGATGAGATCGATGCCGTTGGTCGTCACCGTGGTGCCGGCATGGGCGGTGGTCACGATGAGCGCGAGCAAACCCTGAACCAGTTGCTGGTTGAGATGGACGGCTTTGAGGGTAACGAAGGTGTTATCGTGATTGCAGCGACCAACCGTCCCGACGTTCTGGATCCGGCTCTGCTGCGGCCAGGCCGGTTTGACCGTCAGGTGGTGGTCAGCTTGCCGGATATCCTGGGTCGCGAGCAGATTCTGAAAGTGCACATGAAAAAAGTGCCACTGGCTGATGGCATAGAGCCAGGCGTTATTGCCCGTGGTACGCCCGGATTCTCCGGTGCTGACCTGGCGAACCTGGTCAACGAGGCGGCATTGTTTGCGGCCCGTCGTAACCAGCGTTTGGTGTCCATGGAAGAGCTGGAGCTGGCCAAAGACAAGATCATGATGGGTGCCGAGCGCAAATCCATGGTGATGAATGAGAAAGAAAAGCGTAACACCGCTTATCACGAGTCTGGTCATGCCATTGTGGGCCGTTTGGTGCCAGAGCATGATCCGGTTTATAAAGTGAGCATCATTCCTCGTGGACGTGCTTTGGGCGTGACCATGTTCTTGCCGGAAGAAGATAAGTACAGTCATTCCAAGCGGTTCCTGACCAGTTCGATTTGCAGTCTGTTCGGTGGTCGTATTGCTGAAGAGCTGACACTTGGCTTTGACGGTGTGACTACCGGCGCTTCTAACGACATTGAGCGTGCCACCAGTCTGGCCCGTAATATGGTGACTCGCTGGGGGTTGTCTGAAAAACTGGGCCCGTTGCAATATGATACCGACAGTGAAGAGCCGTTCCTGGGACGCTCTGCTGGTCAGTCGCATACGGTGTATTCGCCAGAGACGGCCCAGAGAATAGATGAGGAAGTGCGCAATATCATCGATACCTGCTACGAGACAGCCAAGCAGATCCTGGTCGATAATCGTGACAAGCTGGAGATGATGGCAGACGCACTGATGAAGTATGAAACCATCGATCGTCACCAGATTGACGACATTATGGCGGGCCGTGAGCCACGCCCACCAAAAAACTGGGGCGACAGCGGTCCCACCGGTGGTGTCAAGGCTGAGGAAGAGCCAGCCCAGGAGTCTCGCGACTCCGATGACGGGCGTCAGCCCGGAATGGGCAGGCCTGCCGGCGAGCACTGATCGCCCAGGCTGATTGAGAAAAAACAAACGCCGCCCGATAATCGGGCGGCGTTTGTTTTTGTCTATGCAAAATCTTGAATGTGCGGAACGCTTGTTATGGAAATGAATTTTGCAGGCCGCGTGCTGGACCTGTCTCTTTGTCACGTCATGGGTATCCTGAACGTCACACCCGATTCTTTTTCGGATGGTGGCTGCTTTAATACCGTGGATGCAGCGCTGCTTCGTGCCCGACAAATGGTTAATGACGGTGCTGGCTTTATTGATGTCGGCGGAGAGTCGACCAGGCCTGGGGCCTCACCGGTTTCCACCCAGGAGGAGCTGGATAGAGTCTGCCCCGTGGTTGAAGCTATTGCCCGGGAACTGGATGCCGTTATTTCAGTAGATACCAGCAACCCGACTGTGATGGCGGAGACCGTAAAGCTGGGCGCCGGGATGATCAATGATGTTCGTGCGCTGCAGCGTGACGGTGCCATTGCAGCGGCAGCGGCGGCTGACGTGCCGGTGTGTATCATGCACATCCAGGGCGAGCCGGATAGCATGCAGGATAACCCTCGTTACCGTAATGTTCGGCGGGAAGTCAGTTCGTTTCTGACTGAACGAATGCGAGTGGCGGAATGCGCGGGGGTGCGGCCTGAGAATATCATTCTTGATCCGGGCTTCGGTTTTGGCAAAAGTGTTGAGCATAATTTTCAGTTGTTGGCGATCCTGGAGCAGATGCACCTGTTGGGTCACCCGTTGTTGATCGGCGTGTCCCGGAAATCCATGTTGGGTGCTGTCACCGGTCGAGATGTAAACGAAAGGTTGCCGGCGAGCCTTGCTGCCGCGACAATATCCGCCATGAAGGGCGCAAGCATCCTCCGGGTGCATGATGTGCGGGAAACTGTGGACGCCGTCCGGATCGTGACGGCAGTAAAGGAGGCAATCTGATGTCCCAGCGCAAATATTTTGGTACTGACGGCATTCGGGGGCGTGTTGGAGAGCGCCCGATCACACCGGAATTCATGCTGCACCTTGGTTGGGCGGCGGGGCAGGCATTCAAGCGTAAAGGCCAGCACAACAGCGTGCTGATTGGTAAAGATACCCGACTGTCCGGTTATATGTTCGAGTCGGCCCTTGAAGCCGGGCTGTCTGCCGCGGGCGTCGATGTGAAGCTTTTGGGGCCGATGCCGACACCGGCCATCGCTTACCTCGCGAGAACGTTCAGGGCGTCGGCGGGGATTGTTATCAGTGCCTCTCACAATCCGCACCACGATAACGGTATCAAGTTTTTCTCACCTGCCGGCACCAAGCTTGATGATGCGCTTGAGTCTGAGATTGAGCGCTGGCTTGATACGCCGATTCAGGTTTGTGAGCCGAATGAGTTGGGCAAGGCGAGCCGCGTGGATGATGCGCCTGGTCGTTATGTGGAGTTCTGTAAAAGCACCGTGCCCAACGAGTTCACACTTGATGGCATGCACATTGTGCTTGATTGCGCTCACGGCGCCACTTATCACGTGGCGCCCAAGGTGTTTCAGGAGCTCGGGGCGCAGTTAACCGTTATTGGTGCCAATCCGGACGGGCTTAACATTAATCTTAATGTGGGCTCCACCCATCTGGATGCCCTGAAGCAGATGGTTGCTGAGAAGAAGGCCGATCTGGGAATCGCCTTCGACGGTGACGGTGATCGCGTGCTGATGGTGGATCAGGATGGCTCCGAAGTGGACGGTGATGAGTTGCTGTACATTCTGGCGTCACAGCGCCATTCAGAGGGGCGGTTGCACGGGGGGGTCGTCGGAACACTGATGACCAATCTGGGTGTAGAGCTGGCGCTGCGCGACCTGGGGATCGAATTCGAACGGGCGAGCGTCGGTGACCGCTATGTGATGGAGCGATTATTGGCGAAAAACTGGCTGGTCGGCGGCGAAGGTTCTGGACACATGGTTGTTCGTGATTGCACCAGTACCGGCGACGGCATTGTTTCTGCGCTTCAAGTGTTGTTGGCGGTTCGCCGCTCCGGCAAGACCATGGCAGAATTGCGTCAAGGCATGCGGAAGTTGCCCCAGACGATGATCAATGTGCGCGTCGCCCAGCGTTTTGATCCGCACAGTCGTGCCGATATTGTTAACGCCATGCGCAGCGCAGAAGCGGAACTTGGCGATGCCGGCCGAATCCTGCTGCGGGCCTCCGGTACGGAGCCATTGATCCGGGTAATGGCCGAGGGGCGGAATGCCGAAGACATTCGCCGTGTCGTCGAGCAGCTGGCCCTGGTGGTCGAGCAGTCAACACCCTGATTTTGTGGGGCGGGCCGGGTTGTGCGAGCTATATGACTGCTGTATAGTTCGCCCTCCCTGAGATTAGGGCAGTCGGGATTGGATATGCGTCGCAGGATTGTAGCCGGTAACTGGAAAATGAACGGATCGAAAGATCTGGTGCAGCAGCTGGTTGGTGACATCCGCGAGCACGCTGCCGATCTTGATGAGGCCGTAAAGAGCACTCTGGATGTCGTCATAATTCCTCCCGCTCTTTACGTTGACTCGGTGGTTGGGTGTTGTGGTGATGCGTTGGCTACGGGCGTGCAGAATGTCAGCCAGTGGCAGTCAGGTGCATACACCGGAGAGGTTTCATCCGACATGGCGTTGGATCTGGGTTGCCAATATGTATTGGTAGGGCACTCGGAGAGGCGTCAACTGTTTGCTGAATCGGATGAGGTAATTGCCCGGAAAGTTACGCGGGTTCTGGAGTCTGGTCTTACTGCCATCTTGTGCGTGGGAGAGACTCTTGAAGAGCGCGAAGCCGGTCAGGCCGAATCCATTGTTGCCAGTCAGGTCCGGCAAGGGCTCTCGACGGTGATCAGTGACCAGTGGTCGCGTGTGGTGGTTGCCTATGAGCCCGTTTGGGCGATTGGTACCGGAAAAACAGCTACCGCAGAAGACGCTCAAGCCATGCATGCGGAGATCCGCGGGGTGCTTGAGCAAATGAATGCGCCGTCCCGGAACATTTCGGTACTTTACGGCGGCAGTGTAAAAGCGGATAATGCGGCCGCTCTGTTTGCAGAGCCCGATATCGATGGTGGTCTTATAGGTGGTGCGTCCCTGAAGGCCGACGAATTTGTCAGTATCTGCCGGTCCTTTCCGGTAGGTGCGTAAGCCGACACGTTTACGAGAGTCTGTATGGATTTGATGGAAACACTAGTAGTCGTAGTTCACGTCGTGATCGCCGTGGCGCTGGTGGGCCTGGTTCTTATCCAGCAAGGCAAAGGCGCGGATGCCGGTGCGGCATTTGGTGGTGGAGCCTCCCAGACGGTATTCGGTAGTCAGGGTAGCGGTAGCTTCCTGACCCGTATGACCACGTTAATGGCGGTTGTATTTTTTGTAACAAGTTTTTCGCTGGCAATCTTCGCTAAGCAGCGGGCAGAAGTGGCAGGTGAGGCTGGTATTCCGGTGGTTCAGGAATCCCGTCAGGCTCCGGCTGATACAGCGCCCGGTGTTGAAGAATCTGCAAATGGCGAAGCCGAGGGTGGGGAGTCTCAGCTCCCTGACCTCGAGTGAAGGGTGCTGCCCAAGTGGTGGAACTGGTAGACACGCTATCTTGAGGGGGTAGTGGCGAAAGCCGTGCCGGTTCGAGTCCGGCCTTGGGCACCATTTTTGAAGACGACGGCTTGGAGTATCCAGGCCGTTTTTTTTGGTCAGTCCTTGACCAGTCCGCGCGGCGTCACTATACTCCGGCGGATATTGAAGGCTGCGATTTTATCGTGGTTTTCAGGCAGGCCAGGTGTCTGTCGGCAGAGGGCCGGTTTGGGTTGGCTTTCTGCGAATTCTTGCAACAAAAGGCCCCACTCATAGGGGCTTTTTGATTAAGGGGCCTGGCGTAAAGGGCCCTGGTGCATAAAAAGGGCTGATCAACAGCCCTTTTTTTGTTTTTGTGGTACGAAAATCTCAAGACGGAGGCGGCGACACTTGTCAGCCAAGCTTAAACAACTGGAAGACATACTGCGCCCGGTAGTAGAGGGGCTGGGGTATGAATTCTGGGGTATCGAATATCGTTCCCGCGGCTATCAATCGATGCTGCGGGTGTTTATCGATGATGTGGAAAGCGGCATCGGTATAGAAGATTGCGAAAAAGTCAGTCGTCAAATCAGTGGCGTTATGGACGTGGAAGACCCGATTCAGAGTGAGTACACCCTTGAGGTGTCTTCTCCGGGTATGGACCGGCCGCTGTTCCTTCTTGAGCAGTACCAGGCATTTGTTGGTCATCAGGTGCAGATCAAATTGCGCATGGCCTTTGAAGGCCGGCGCAAGTTTCAGGGGCTGATCAAAGGGGTAGAGGGCGACGAAGTCGTGATCGTGGCTGAAGACCACGAGTACCTGTTGCCCTTTGACAGCATAGAAAGAGCCAACATCATTCCGGTTTTTGAATGACACATTCGAATAAATCTGTAGGTGTATCGATTATTTTTAGGGCAGGGCAATTCAATGAGTAAAGAGATCTTGCTGGTCGTGGAATCCGTTTCGAACGAGAAAGGCGTCGATAAGGATGTGATTTTTGAGGCGATCGAACTCGCGCTCGCTACCGCTGCCAAAAAACGCTATGACGACGAAGAAGCCGATATCCGGGTAGCCATCGATCGGCGCACCGGGGAGTACGAGACCTTTCGCCGTTGGCTGGTAGTAGACAATGATGCGGTTCCGGCACTGGGTACTGAACTTACCATGCAGGAAGCGGAAGAAATCGATACCGACCTCCGGCCGGGCGATACCCATGAAGAAAAGGTTGAGTCCGTCGCCTTTGGTCGGATTGGCGCTCAGGCCGCCAAGCAGATCATCTTCCAGAAGGTTCGCGAAGCCGAACGTTCCAAGATTGTCGATAGCTATCGCGACCGAGTGGGCGAACTGGTGTCTGGTACGGTCAAGAAAGTGACACGTGACAACGTCATCGTGGATCTGGGTGCCAACGCTGAAGCCTTGTTGCCCCGTGAACACCTGATCCCGCGTGAAACCTTCCGGATGGGCGACCGCGTACGCGCCCTGCTGTTGGAAATTCGCACAGATCACCGCGGGCCACAGCTGATTCTGAGCCGTACTGACGGTCAGATGCTGATCGAGCTGTTCCGCATTGAAGTGCCGGAAATCGCCGAGGAGCTGATCGAGATCCGTGGCGCTGCCCGTGATCCGGGTTCCCGCGCGAAAATCGCTGTCAAAACCAACGATCGTCGTATCGATCCGGTGGGCGCTTGTGTCGGTATGCGTGGCTCCAGGGTGCAGGCAGTTTCCAACGAGTTGGGCGGAGAGCGTGTTGATATTGTGCTGTGGGACGATAACCCTGCGCAGTTGGTGATCAACTCCATGGCGCCGGCCGAAGTGGCCTCTATCGTGATGGACGAAGACGGCCACACCATGGACGTCGCCGTTGCCGAAGACAATCTTGCCCAGGCCATTGGCCGCAACGGACAAAACGTTCGTCTGGCGACCGAGTTGACTGGCTGGACGCTCAACGTCATGACCGAAGAGGAAGCCGGAGAGCGTCAGGAGCAGGAATACTCGCGACTGGTTGAGCACTTCACCAAGCACCTCGATGTGGATGAGGAATTTGCTGGCGTTCTGATCGACGAAGGTTTTACCTCGATTGAAGAGGTGGCCTACGTGCCGATGGAAGAGATGCTGGCGATTGACGGCTTTGATGAAGACACCGTCACAGAATTGCGGAGTCGCGCCAAGGACGTCCTGCTGAACCAGGCGTTGGCGAGCGAAGAGGCTCTGGAAGGTGCGGAACCCGCAGATGATCTTCTGGAAATGGAAGGTATGGACCGTTCTCTGGCGTTCAAACTCGCCGGTATGGGTGTGCGTACCATGGAAGATTTGGCTGAGCAGTCTGTGGATGATCTGCTCGATATTGAAGGTATGGATGAAGAACGCGCGGGCAAGTTAATCATGACAGCACGCGCACCCTGGTTTGAAGGCCAGGCCTGATTCGGGAGAGGAGACCAGTATGGCTGATGTAACGGTAAAACAACTGGCCGCAGATGTAGGCGCTCCCGTGGATCGTTTGCTGAAGCAGATCGTAGAGGCGGGCCTTAAAGCTCGCAGCGAAAACGATGCTGTCACCAGCGATGAGAAGCAGCAGTTGCTGGCGTATCTGAGAAAAAATCACGGTGAAGCCGGGGCTGAGCCGCAGAAGATTACGCTTAAGCGTAAAACGACAACCACGCTGAAGGCCGGCAAGGCCAAGACCGTGAATGTGGAAGTGCGTAAGCGTCGCACCTACATCAAGCGTGCGGAAGTGCAGCCTGAGGCCGAAGCCGAGGCGGAAGTGCAAAAGCTGGAAGACGTAGCTGCGCAGCCGGTTGCTGAAACCCCGGTGGTCGAAGAAGCACCGAAAGTAACAGCAGAGCAGCAGGCAGAGGCGCCTTCAGCACAACAGCCCGAACAGGCCGAGGCTCCGTCTGCGGACAAGAAAGCGCCTGAGCCTGAAGTGGCAACAGCGCCGGAGGATATTCCCATGCCTCCGCCTGAGGATGAAGGCCGGGATCGTAAGCCAAAGAAAAAGAAAGAGAAGGTACGCGAGCGCGGAGATGATATCGAAGAAGGCAAGCCAAAGAAGAAACAGGCTGGCCATCGCGGCCCTCGCAGCCGTCCGGTTGACGAACCACTGGTGATTTCTGAGGAAGACGACGATAGCGGTCCTCGTAAGCAGCTGCGGGCTAAAAAGAAACCGAAAGAAAAGCGTCACGCTTTTGAGAGGCCAACCAAGCCCATGGTTAGAGAAGTACAGATACCTGAAGTTATCACCGTTGGTGATCTTGCCCAGCGCATGGCGGTCAAAGCCGCTGATGTGATTAAAACATTGATGGGAATGGGTGTTATGGCCACCATCAATCAGCCGCTGGACCAGGAAACAGCGATGCTCGTTACCGAAGAGCTGGGTCACAAGCCCAGAGCGGTCAGCGACGATGCTCTTGAAGAAGAAGTGCTGAGCAACATCTCTGTACAGCACGAAGGTAAAGAGAAGATCAAGCGTGCGCCCGTGGTCAGTGTGATGGGTCACGTTGACCATGGTAAGACCTCGCTGCTGGATTACATTCGTCGCACCAAAGTGGCTGCAGGTGAATCCGGTGGTATTACCCAGCACATCGGCGCCTACCACGTAGAAACCGATCACGGCATGGTGTCTTTCCTGGATACCCCTGGCCACGCGGCCTTTACCGCCATGCGTGCCCGTGGTGCCCAGTGCACCGACATCGTCATCCTGGTTGTGGCCGCAGACGACGGTGTTATGCCGCAAACCAAGGAAGCAGTACAGCACGCCAAGTCGGCCGGTGTTCCACTGGTCGTTGCCATCAACAAGATGGACAAGGAAGAAGCTGATCCGGATCGGATCAAAAACGAATTGTCGGCGCTGGATGTGATTCCGGAAGACTGGGGCGGTGACGTTCAGTTCATTCCCGTCTCTGCACACACCGGTTCTGGTATCGATGACCTACTCGAGGCCATCCTGCTGCAAGCCGAAGTGCTTGAGCTTGAGGCTTCGCCAGACGCCTCTGCCAAGGGCGTCGTTGTTGAGTCAAGCCTCGAGCGCGGCCGTGGTTCTGTGGCGACCGTGCTGGTTCAGAACGGTACCCTGCGCCAGGGTGACATGGTGGTTGCAGGCTCTTTCTTCGGTAAAGTGCGCGCCATGACGGACGAGGCTGGCAAGCAGGTTAAAGAGGCTGGCCCGTCGATTCCGGTTGAGATTCTTGGCCTGAACGGTACACCGGATGCCGGTGATGAGTTCTACGCCGTGGCGGACGAGAAGAAAGCGAAAGAGCTGGCTGAATTCCGTCAAACCCGCGAGCGTGAGCACCGCTTGCAGCGCCAGCAGGCTTCCAAGCTTGAAAACATGTTCGAGAACATGGGCAAAGATGAGGTTAAAACCCTCAACGTTGTACTGAAGACAGACGTGCGTGGTTCTCTTGAGGCTATCGTCAAGGCCTTGCAGGATCTGGGCAACGACGAAGTTCAGGTCAAGATCATCTCGTCCGGTGTCGGCGGTATTGCCGAAACCGACATCAGTCTGGCCATGGCGACCAATGCCGTGATCTTTGGTTTCAACGTTCGGGCAGATAACGCAGCCAAGCGTCTGGTTGAGCAGGAAGGCCTGGACTTGCGCTACTACAGCATCATCTACAACCTGATCGATGATGTTAAGTTTGCGCTGACTGGCATGCTCAAGCCTGAGTTCCGGGAAGATATCCTGGGTGTTGCCGATGTGCGTGACGTCTTCCGTTCACCCAAGTTTGGCCAGGTGGCTGGCTGTATGGTGACCGAGGGCAACGTATATCGTAACAAGCCTATCCGCGTGCTGCGTGACAACGTGGTGATCTTTGAAGGCGAGCTGGAATCTCTGCGTCGCTTCAAGGATGACGTTCAGGAAGTCCGTAACGGTATGGAATGTGGTATCGGTGTTAAGGGCTATGACGTCAAAGTGGGCGACCAGATTGAAGTGTTTGATCGCGTTCGTGTTGAACGTAAGCTCGAATCTACGGGGGCCTGATGCCACGGGAATTCAGTCGCATTGATCGCATAGGCGATCAGATGCAGCGTGAATTGGCTCAGCTCATCCAGCGTGAGGTGAAAGATCCTCGCGTTGGAATGGTCACGGTGAACGCTGTCAAGGTGAGCCGTGATCTGGGCTACGCCGATATCTACGTATCGTTGCTGTCTACCGAAGAACTCACCGAGCAGTCTCCGGCCGTCCAGGACTCGTTATCGGCCCTGAACAAGGCTTCCGGGTTTTTGCGTGGCCAGGTCGGGCGCGCGATGAAACTGCGGGTGGTGCCTCACTTGCGCTTTCATTTCGACAGCCTGCTCAACCAAAGCCGCAAAATGGATCGTCTGATTCGTGAAGCCGTCGGTGATCAGCCGGCGGTTCCCCGGGAAGACAATGACGATCCCGTGTCTGACAACCCGGAGCGTGACGCTTGAGTCGTAGGCGTAAAGGTCGTGAGGTAAATGGCATTCTGGTGATCGACAAACCCCAGGGTGTCACGTCCAACGGTATTCTTCAGCAGATCAAGCGCCTGTATGGTGCGGCGAAAGCCGGCCATACCGGTGCGCTCGACCCTCTTGCCACCGGTGTTCTGCCGCTGTGCTTTGGTGAAGCCACCAAGTTTTCCCAGATGATGCTCGACAGTGACAAAGCGTATGTCACCACGGCGCGCCTGGGTGAGCGAACAGAAACCGGTGACAGTGAAGGTGCCGTGGTTGAAGAAAAGCCGGTGTCGGCATTGACTGAAGCTGAAGTCGAGGCGGTGCTTGAGAACTTTCGCGGGGACATTCAGCAGGTTCCGTCGATGTATTCGGCTCTCAAACATCAGGGCAAGCCTCTATACGAGTATGCCCGGCAAGGCATCGAGATCGACCGTCCTGCCCGCCCGGTGACCATCTACGAGCTCAAGCTGCTGGCCATTCGCGACAATGAGCTGGATATGGCTGTTACCTGCACCAAAGGTACGTACATACGCTCATTGGTTGAGGATATCGGTGAAGCTCTGGGATGTGGCGCTCATGTCGTTGCGCTTAGACGAACCATGGCTTCCGGTTATGATCTGTCGCAAGCCCATGATGTCAATGCCCTGGAGGCCATGCGGGAAAAGGGTGAGAGTCTGGACGGGCTGTTATTGCCGCCAGAAAGCGCGCTGACCATGTTCCCGGAGCACCGGTTGGGCGGCTCGCCGCTGGTATCGATATTGAACGGACAACCGGTTAGAATATCGGGTCAGCCTTTTGAGGGGTTCGTGCGTATTTACGGCGATCATTCCTTCGTTGGGTTGGTAGAAGCTGTACCCGAGGGCGACGACACCAATCTGGTGCCGCGCCGTCTGGTAAAGAGTAGCGGCGGGTAAGACCGCCGTGGAGTAGCCGGGCTGTAGAGATGCGCGGTTCGGCCGGATGTATCAGCATCGCAACCAATGAGGTGTAATATGGCACTTTCTGCCAATGAGAAAGCACAGATCGTTAATGATTATCAGCAAGCTGATGGCGATACCGGTTCCCCTGAAGTTCAGGTGGCACTGCTGAGCGCTAACATCAACAAGCTGCAGGATCACTTCAAGGCCAACAAGCAGGATCACCATTCCCGCCGCGGCCTGATCCGGATGGTAAACCAGCGTCGTAAGCTGCTGGACTACCTCAAGCGTAAAAACGCTGACCGCTACCTTGAGCTGATCAAGCGTCTGGGTCTGCGTCGCTAATCCGGTTTAACGACCTGAAGACTGGCCCGGGATGTCCCGGGTTCAGCCGAGCTTCTCTCCCGCTGTCTGAGCTTGCCCGTTTGGGGAAGCCAGAGAGCGATTTGCTGCAGTTGATTTGTCAGTGACACCGAAGGATTTTCCCTGTCGTAATGGAAAGCTGAAATTGATAGCAGGTTGTTGAAAAGCCCGGGTGCAGCAGCAATGGCTGCGCGCCTTACCGGGGTTTTGCAACAGCCTGTTAGCTTTCAGACGGGTTGGCTTTCGGTTCACAGATCAAGCTGCTGCGGTGTTGATGAAATCCGGGTACGGATGAATTGGTCATCCGGCCCTGTATTAACAGTTGAATAGCAGGAGTTAATAGTGGATCTGCAACCACGTAAGAAAACGTTTGAAATGGGTGGCGAAACCTTCACTCTGGAAACCGGCCGAGTTGCCCGTCAGGCGACAGGTTCTGTTCTGGTAACGACCGGTGACACATCCGTACTGGGTACCGTTGTGGGTGCCAAAGAAGCCAAGCCGGGTCAGCCGTTCTTCCCGTTGACCGTCAACTACTTCGAAAAAACCTACGCTGCGGGCAAAATCCCCGGTGGTTTCTTCAAGCGTGAAGGCCGTCCGTCCGAGAAAGAGACGCTGACGTCACGCCTGATTGACCGTCCGATTCGCCCGCTGTTCCCGAACGGGTACATGAACGAAGTTCAGGTCGTCCTGACCGTCATGTCTGCCAACAAGAACCACGATCCAGACATCGCAGCCATGCTGGCGGCTTCGGCTGCACTGGCGATTTCTGGTATCCCGTTTGACGGCCCGATCGGCGCAGCCCGCGTTGGTTTTACCAACGAAAAAGGTTACTTCCTGAACCCGACCTTCGAAGAACTGCAAACTTCCCTGCTGGATATGGTTGTTGCCGGTACCGAAGACGCAGTACTGATGGTTGAGTCTGAAGCCAAAGGCCTGTCCGAGGACCAGATGCTGGGCGGCGTGCTGTTTGCTCACCAGGAAATGCAGACCGCGGTAACCGCCATCAAGGAATTCGCGGCCGAAAATGGCAAGCCGCGCTGGGAATGGCAGCCAGAGCAGGAAAACACTGAACTGCTGAACGTCATCAAGTCGGAGTTTGGCAGCGCGATCGAAGAAGCCTACGCCATTCGCGACAAGATGGCTCGCTACACCCGCCTGGGTGAGATCAAGACGGAAGCCGTTGAGAAGCTGGCTGGCGAAGAAGAAGGTCAACCTTCTGCAGAGCTGGTCAAGAAGTACTTCGGCAAGGTAGAGAAGTCGGTTGTGCGTCAGCAGGTTATTGACGGCAAGCCGCGTATCGACGGCCGCGACAACAAGACTGTACGCCCGATCGAAGTGGAAGTGGGCATTCTGCCTTCTGTTCACGGTTCTGCGTTGTTCACCCGTGGTGAAACTCAGGCCATCGTAACGGCTACCTTGGGCACCACCCGTGACGTTCAGATCATCGACGCACTGGAAGGCGAGCGTAAAGATCCGTTCCTGTTCCACTACAACTTCCCTCCGTATTCGGTTGGTGAAACCGGTCGTGTGGGCGCGCCGGGTCGTCGTGAAGTGGGTCATGGTCGCTTGGCCAAGCGTGGCGTGTTGGCGGTTATGCCGACCATTGAAGAGTTCCCGTATGCCATTCGTGCGGTGTCTGAGATTACTGAATCCAACGGCTCCAGCTCCATGGCGTCGGTGTGTGGTTCCAGTCTGGCACTGATGGACGCTGGCGTGCCGATCAAGGCACCGGTTGCCGGTATCGCCATGGGGCTGGTCAAGGAAGGCGAGAAGTTTGCGATCCTGACCGACATCCTGGGTGACGAAGATCACTTGGGCGACATGGATTTCAAGGTTGCTGGTACCAAAGAGGGCATCACTGCTCTGCAGATGGATATCAAGATCAACGGCATCACTGACGAGATCATGGAGCTGGCTCTTGAGCAGGCTCACGCAGCCCGTCTGCACATTCTGGGTGAGATGAACAAGGTGATCTCTGAGCCCCGTGCCGAGCTGTCTGATCGTGCACCGAGCATCACCACCATCAAGATCCATCCGGACAAGATCCGTGACGTTATCGGTAAGGGCGGTTCTGTGATCCGTTCTATCTGTGACGAGACCGGTGCATCTATCGATCTGGACGACGACGGCAATGTGAAGATTTACGCCGATAATGCAGCGGCTGCCCAAGCTGCGGTGAATCGCGTGAAGGAAATCACTGCTGAGATTGAAGTGGGCGCGCTCTACAAAGGCCGTGTTGAGCGGATTGTGGAGTTTGGTGCGTTCGTTAACATCCTGCCTGGCAAGGATGGTCTGGTGCACATTTCCCAGATCTCTGATCGCCGTATCGAGAACGTCACTGACGAGCTGAGCGAAGGTCAGGAAGTTCTGGTTAAGGTTCTGGATGTCGACAACCGTGGCCGCGTTAAGCTGTCCATGAAGGAAGTCAAAGAAGGCGAGCAGCCGACTGACTTCGCTGACTGATTCGTTTAGTCAGACTTGAAAAACCCGCCTTTTGGCGGGTTTTTTCGTTTCTGTGCCTAAAGCTCCCCTTCCATAAACTCCAGTACCGCCTCCCGATAGGCCGGCAGGATAAACGTCGCGCCATGGGGCGTGTCGGTTCTCAGGAAATCTTTGGGCTGTTCCGCCGCCTCATACAGCCGCATGCCGTGGTGGAAAGGGATAATGCCATCGCGGGCGCTGTGGATGATTTTGACGGGCACCGGGGCGATGGCGGCGATTCTGTCTACCCCTTCGTATTCGTCGGGTATGGTCCAGCTGAGGGGGATCTGGAAAGGCCAGGTGAGCCAGAATTCACCGAGTTTTTCGCGCGCGATCAGGCGAAAGCCGGAAAAGGTGCCGTCCAGGATGACGCCGCTCAGTGCCGGCTGTTCTTCACGTTGCACCCATTCGCTGGCCAGGGCGATGCCGAGGCCGCCGCCGAGACTCTGGCCGAGCAGGAACAGTGCTTGGTTGTCTTCCGGGTGGCGCTCGGCCAGCCAGCGCAGGCCGGTTTCGGCGTCGTGCAAGGCGCCTTCTATGTCCGGGGCGCCGGTAGACTGGCCGTAGCCGCGGTAGTCGATGGTGAAGACGTTGTAGCCCTGCTCGGGAAGCCAGGCCACGTTGAGGATGTGGGCGCTGACGTTCTGGGCGTTGCCGTGCAGGTAATAGACGGTGGCTTTGGCGGGCTCGTCTGTCATGGCCGGTAGCCACCAGCCATGGAGGGTTTCGCCGTCCTTGGTTTCGAGGTAAACGTCTTCGTAATCCAGGTTCAGTCGATCCGGGGTGATGTAGGTGACTTTATCCGGGTAGAAGAACAGGCTGCTGCAGCCTGTTTGCAGAAACCCGGCACAGAGTAGTGCGGCCAGGGCAAGCTGGCGGGTGGTGACGGTCGAGCTGAACCTGAGCCTCAGAAGTACGCGTGGATGCCAGCCTGCCATGTGCTTTGGTACCTGTCGAAGTGGTCTTCCCGTGTGAATTCGGCGAACACGCTGAATTCCCGGCCGATGTGGAGGTTGCCTTTGACGTAGAGCTGGTCTTGCCGGTGTTGGTTGCTGATGATCCAGGCTTTGGTTTTGGCACCAGCCAGCAGGCTGAACCGGTTGGTCTGGTGCAGCAGGCCAAGGTCTGCGCCGGGTGCAAAGTCATGCCCGCGGCGGATGTCGTCGTCGATTTCCAGGTCGGCGGTGGCAATGGCAAAGGCCTGGCTGTTTTGGCCCAGGCGCCAGCTACCGCCGGCACCGCCCTCAAGGTAGGGTGTGAACACGCGTTCGGTGCCGGTGTCGGTGCGGCGACCGCCAAAGCCGACCTGCCATGACGTGGGTGAGAAAAACTGATTACGGGGGCTCAGTGAGCGTATTTCTACGCCGACCAGCTGCTCCACCTGGAGCTCCTGATTGTCATGGTAGAGGCGCGCGTCCAGCCTCAGAAACTGGAGTTGGGCGCCTGAGCGGTAGCCGGCGGGTGGGTCCAGTACGTCGTGGTAGGCGGGGCGCAGAGTTAGCTGGGTGAATTCCTCATGCGCCAGTTGCCCGAAACCGAGAGACACCCGGAAGGTGTCATGGCCCTGATCGTCCCGAATCTCAGGCTCTGGAACCGGTGGCATGTCGCGAGCCTCTTCTATCCGGCTGCGCGACACCAGCAGCTGATGCGACAGCGGGGCTGCGAATTCTCTTGGCCAGCCTTTGGCTTCACTCTGGTAGCGAACGTAATCGTAGGTGGCGTCCAGCACCCAGGCCCTTTCCTGATCCGTCAGTTGCTGCAGTTCCGGACCGTCCACCTGTACGTAGCCGCTTGCGATAGCGGCAGCGATGGTCCGGTGGTCACGGGGCAGGGTATCCAGGCGGTGGCTGACGGCCGTGGCCGCAGAGGGCCGGTAATGAACACGCTCCACCAGGCCAGCGTCTCGTACCCAGCGCACGGTGTCGGATGGAATGGCGTGTGTGCTGACTTCGTTCAGTAGGTTGGTGCCCGGGCGGGCGGCGTCGATCAGGGCCAGCAGCCGATAGGCGCAGTTTTCGTCAAAAAAGTAGTAGTCGAAATTCTTGTCCTGGATTTCCCAGGTGTGAGCCAGCATGGTGTCGACTTCCGGCTGACTGAGATTCAGCGTGTATTCCCAGAGATCCCGATGTTCGATGTCGTTGTACAGCCGGATCATTTCATAATAGGGGCGGATAGCGGTAATGCCCGGGTAACCACCAAAGATGCCCCGGTAGGCAAACAGCAGCTCGCTGTCATGCTCGGCAGCATCTGCCGCATACGAAATGGTGTTGGCCAGCAGCAGGTCGGCTTCGCTATCGTTCTGGGGCGGGTCCAGGCGCAGAAAAGTGTGGCCGAACATGGATGAGGGGCTGTTCAGGTAGGATGCCGCGAACACCAACGTGACTTTTTCGGTATTCAGCTCCTCAAACCATTCGTCGTAGTCCGGGCAATCCACCTGAGCGCCGGGCAAATCCAGTTGCTCACGTAGCCAGGCGTCACGGGCCGGGAAGCGGCAACGGGCGTGGTCATTACCGCCGCCAGGCTGCTGTATCGCCTCAAGGGTGGCCGCCAGTTCGTCGCGGGGGGAGGTTTTGCCATGCTCGCTCAGAAAAAATGCCGGGTCATCGGCCTGACTGGTATATCCGGAGCCCAGCGTATCTTGATGATAGTGACCAAGGGTCAACCAGACGGGATGGTTATGAAGGTTTTCGGGTGTGGCGGCGAAAGCTGCCTGCGTTGCGAAAAAACATGCAAGCCAAAGTGTGGCTTGCCCAGTGCGCAAGGGGTAGCCCATAGGGATAGTATACGTCCGGTTAAATTTGGGAGAGCGATAGCGCGCCGTCCATGGCGCTTGTGATGTCCGTTACTCAATAACGATTACGCTGCTACGTACTTGCTCAGCGATTCGTTCTGCTCCAGTAGAGATACGATAGCATCAACGGCCTCGCCAGAGGTGGTATCAGCGTTCGGGAAGATAGTGGCGAAGTTGTCTTGCAAGACTTTGCGGAAAGAGTCGCGGTCTACCTGATCAACGCCCAGAAGCACCGCCAGGGTGTCCAGGTTTTCGCCATTACCGCGTGACATGTCACGGGCTACTTTATCAATGTTGCTGTCCATGTACATGGCCATGGACTGAACCGATTGGTTGGTCTGGCAACCCAGGGTTCCGGTTGTCATGCCGAAGGTCTGGTTGCCAAAGGTTCCGTTGGTCGTTGCGGCCAGTACATGTGGCGCAATGCCAGACTGTCCCTCCCAGATCATGGCGCCTACACCACAGCCTGGCTGGGCAAATGCCATAGAAGAAGCACCAAGAAGAATTGCGCCTGCGATCAGTTTTTTCATTATCCACTCCTTTATGTGGTTTTTTGCTTGCGTCGCAAAACACCTAACATCAGAACGGGTAGACCGGTTAGGTGAAAACGGTCCGGAAGGGAAAAGCCCTGCGCTAGAGACCGCTGAATTGAGTATAGACGATATTCCAATAACGCAAGTTGGCTATAACGCAGGTTTTTTTGATCAAGAAGCAAATAAATAGTATAAAAAAAGAGCAGTTATTCTATGTTGTTATATAAAGGCCAGTTCAGTATAGTGGCGCTCGCCAAGAAGGCATTAAAATACATGGAGACATCACAATGAAAAAAGTTCTTATCGCATCAACACTTGTACTGGCCGGCGCAATGACTGGTTGCTCCTCCCTCAACACTAGCGCTCCGTCGCTGCCGCTGACTGGCACCGTTCATAGCGATGTTAAGGCGGACATCGAGGTTGGTGAGAAAATCACTGGTCAAGCTTCTGTAACCCAACTGTTCGGCCTGCTGACTCTGGGCGACAGCAAAAAGTACGCTGACGGCGTAGCTTATGGTGTTGGCTCTTCCGGCGGTGCTCTGCCTCTGCCGATTGGTGGTGCAGCCCTGGTTGACAAGGTTAAGTCTGCTGCTGCCTACAACGCTGTTACCGAGTCCGGTGCAGACGTGATCATCGCTCCGCGTTACACCGTTGAGCAGAACGGCTACGGTTTCTTCGGAACCATTGACGTAACCGTTGAAGGCTATAAAGGCACCATCAAGAGCATCAAGTAACGCTCCTTGATATTGGCCTGAAAAAAAGCCGGAGCAGGTTTATACCGCTCCGGCTTTTTGTTTTCCGATGATTGTCACCCTCCGAGGTACGCCTCCCGCACTTCCGGATTAGCCAGCAGGTTCTTGCCGGTGTCGTGCAGCCGGATGCGCCCCGTTTCCAGCACATAGCCCCGATCCGCCAGATTCAGTGCCTGGTGAGCATTCTGCTCGACCAGAAACACGGTAATGCCTTCTTCCCTCAGGTGACCGATGATCTGGAAGATCTGCTGGATGATGATAGGTGCCAGTCCCAGCGATGGTTCGTCCAGAATGATCATTCTGGGTTTGCTCATCAATGCACGGCCAATCGCCAGCATTTGCTGTTCGCCGCCAGACATGGTGCCGGCACGCTGGTGCTCCCGCTCTTTCAGGCGCGGGAACAGCTCGTAGACATGTTCCAGGCTTTTGCGGATTTCAGCTTTGGTGTTGAAAAATCCACCCATGTGCAGGTTTTCTTCAACAGTGAGGCCGGAGAAGACTCGGCGTCCTTCCGGCACAATGGCAATGCCCGAGCGCATGATGTTGGAGGTGGCTTCGTTGGTGATATCCTTACCCTCAAGGATGATGCGGCCGGCACTGGCCTGGGGGTTGCCACAAACCGTCATCAGCAGAGTGGTTTTGCCGGCCCCGTTGGCGCCGATCAATGACACGATCTCGCCTTGGTTAACTTCAACAGAAACCCCATGCAACGCCTCGATCTTGCCGTAATGGGTGTGAACGTTTTCCAGTACTAGCATGGTTTTTCCTCAGGCCTCGCCCAGATAAGCTTTGATCACGTCGTCGTTCTCACGGACTTCGCTTGGGGTACCGCTGGCCAGGGGGCGGCCCTGATTGATCACGGTAATTCGGTCGGAAATATCCATCACCAGACTCATGTCGTGTTCGATCAGCAGAACAGACACGTGGTAGTCCTCTTTCAGACTGACGATCAGCTGGTTGAGATTTTTGGTTTCCGCCGGGTTCAGGCCTGCGGCCGGCTCATCCAGCATCAGCAGCTTCGGCTCGGTGACCATGCACCGGGCGATCTCCAGACGCCTTTGCTGGCCGTAGGCCAGATTGCCTGCATCGCGATTGGCCAGGTCCAGAAGGCCAACGCGGTCCAGCCAGTAAGCCGCCCGATCCAGGGATTTTTGCTCACGCTCCCGGTAGTTGGGCGTCTTGATCAATCCAGACAGCAGGTTGGTGTTCAGGTGTCGGTGCTGGGCCACCAGCAGGTTTTCAACCACGCTCATCTGGTTGAAAAGGCGCACATGCTGGAAAGTGCGGACCATGCCCAACCGGGAGATCTTGTAATCCGGTTTGCCCTGTACCTCTTGCCCCTCGAAAACAATCTTGCCCCCGGTCGGCGTGTAAAAGCCGCTCAGGCAGTTGAATACCGTGGTTTTACCGGCCCCGTTTGGCCCGATAACGGAGACAATCTCATGCTCCTGGACGTCGAGGCTGACTTGGTCCACTGCCAGCAGGCCGCCGAAGCGCATGGACAGATTTTGTACATCTAACATGTCTGTCACTCCTGCCTTTTGAGTTCAATATGAGCCCGGCGCATGGGCATCAGGCCTTGTGGCCGCCAGACCATCATCAGCACCATCGCCGCACCGAACACCAGCATGCGGTAGTCTGAAAACTCACGGGCGAGCTCCGGCAGTATGGTGACCGCAATGGCCGCCAGCACCACACCGAGCTGGGAGCCCATGCCGCCTAACACCACAATGGCCAGAATGATGGCCGACTCAAGGAACACAAAAGACTCGGGGCTGATGAACCCCTGCTTGGAGGCAAACACGGTGCCGGCAAACCCGGCAAAGAAAGCGCCAATGGTAAACGCAGACAGTTTGACCGCGGTGCGGCTCAGCCCCAGAGAGCGGGCGGCGATTTCATCTTCTCGCAGGGCTTCCCAGGCCCGGCCGACGGGCATACGCATCAGGCGGCGTATAACCAGTGCGGTAATAACGGCCAGAACAAGCGCAATCAGATAGAGAAAAATCACCTTATGTTCGCCGCTGTAGGCAATGCCGAAAGTTTCGTGGAACGAGGTGTTGCCTTCTTCCTTTACCCGCCGGCCGAACTCCATGCCGAACAGCGTCGGCTCCGGAATGCCGCCGATGCCGTTCGGGCCACCCGTGACGGCGGTCCAGTTGTTTAGCAGAATACGGATGATCTCGCCAAAGCCCAGTGTGACGATGGCCAGATAGTCTCCCCGTAATCGCAACACCGGAAAGCCCAGTACCAGGCCAAACAAAGCTGCCAACAAGGCGCCCAGAGGCAAAGCCATCCAGAACGAAATGCCCATGTATTGTGACAGCAGCGCGAAGGTGTAGGCGCCGACCGCGTAGAAAGCGACGTAGCCCAGGTCTAGCAAGCCGGCCAGGCCAACCACCACGTTCAGCCCTAATGCCAGCATCACGTAGATCAGAACCAGTGTGGCCAGATCAACCGAGCCACGGGATACGAAGAATGGCCAGAACAGCGCCAGCACGATGATGCCCGTCAGTATCCAGGATTCCATTTTGACCCGTTTGGCCTGGGGCATGGGTTCCCGGTGGGCGAGGGGGTTTAGCTTGGGCAATTTACCCAAGGCCGCCATCAGGGTGTCTCGGTAAAGTTGAAAGGCGAAGACCACCACCGCCGCGACAAAAATGGCCACCAGGGTGGTGGTATCGGCGCCTTCAAGGCCAACCCGAGTGCCCCGGGCAACCAGGTTGAGGCCCAGGATAGGGTAGGCGACCACCATAGTGACCACGGCGCAAAACAGGGCGTGTTTAAAGTTGTGTGCAATCATCAGATCTTCTCAACCTCCGGTTTGCCCAGCAGTCCGGTGGGTTTGAACAACAGGATCAGAATCAGCAGGCTGAACGCCACCACATCTTTGTACTCGCCGCTCAGGTAGCCAGAGGTCATACTTTCCGCCACGCCCAGAATCAGGCCACCGAGCATGGCGCCTGGGATGCTGCCAATGCCGCCAAGCACTGCTGCAGTGAATGCCTTGAGACCGGCGATAAAACCAAACAGCGGATCAACCGAGCCGTAATACATTCCCAGTAAAAGTCCGGCCACCGCCGCCAGCGCAGCGCCAATAATAAAGGTCGCGGAGATGATGCGGTTGGTGTCAATACCGAGCAGATTGGCCATGCCCAGATCCTGAGAAACCGCCCGGCATGCGCGACCGATTCGGGAGCGGGAAATAAACAGAGATAGCACGATCATGCAGATAAGCGTGGTGATGAAAATCGTGATCTGCATGTAGGAGAGTGACAACTGGAAACCCTCGCTGCTGCCAAAGCGGAAGCTGCCGTCAATCAGCGCCGGAAAACCAATGTTGCGGGAACCCTGCGCCAGATGAACATAGTTCTGCAAAAAAATGGACATGCCGATGGCGGAGATCAGCGGGATCAGGCGGTGCCGACCACGCACCGGTCGGTAGGCAACTCGCTCCACGGCCCAGCCCATAGAGCTTGAGACAATTATCGCGCAGAGCAGTGCCACGAGCAGTATTAACGGCAACCAGGCGACCCCGAGGGTGGCCAGTCCGGTAATGGCAATCAGTGCAGTGTAGGCACCGATCATGTAAATCTCACCATGGGCAAAATTGATCATGCCGATGATGCCGTAAACCATGGTGTAACCGATGGCGATCAGGGCATAGGTGCTCCCGATCGTCAGCCCATTGATGAGCTGTTGAGAAAAGTAGAGGAGGTCTTGCATCAGTATGGAACTCCAAGTGCCCGCTGACCGCACTCCTTGTACCTTTGCCGGGGTGTCCGGCGGGTAGCAAAGCGGTCAGCAGAAGCCCAGAAAAACACCTTCCCCCGGGTTGCGGTGGGAAGGTGTTCTCATAATTACCGTTTGTTAACGATTTTGGCTCAGTTTACTGAAGTTTTGCTGCCATCTGAATGCCATTCGTAAACCACGAACTCGAAGGATTCCATATCCCCGGCCTGGTCAAACTGAACGGTGCCGATCGGCGTTTCAAAAGTACCGGCTCTCAGTGCTTTGGCGACTTCAAACGGATCTTGTGAACCGGCCTGCTCAATGCCATCAGCAATCAGCTGAACGGCGGCGTAGGAGGTCAACACGAACGGACCGGAGGTGTCTTCACCTTTGGCTTCAAAGGCGGCGACCAGGTCCTGGTTTTCCGGCTTTTCATCAAAGCTTGGTGGCAGGGTGACCAGCAGTCCTTCTGCAGATTCACCGGCAATGGTGTTGATGTCTTTGTTGCCGACGCCTTCAGGTCCCATGAATTTCGACGAAACGTCCGCCTGGCGGGCCTGGCGCAGAATCAGCCCCAGCTCCGGGTGGTAGCCTCCGTAATACACGAAATCCACGTTGGCTTGTTTGATTTTGGTGACCAGTGACGAAAAGTCTTTGTCGCCAGCGGTGATGCCTTCAAACATGGCGACTTCAACACCGGCATCACGCAGGGTGTCGCGGACCGCTGTGGCGATACCTTCACCGTACTGCTGTTTGTCGTGAATAACGGCGACCCGATTCGGATTCTGGCTGACGATGTAATTTCCGGCGACCGGTCCCTGCATGCTGTCCAGACCGATGGTGCGGAACAACAGCTCATATCCGCGCTGAGAGATTTCCGGGCTGGTGGATGCCGGAGTGATCATCAGAATGCCTTCGTCTTCATAGATATCAGATGCCGGCTGAGTCGAGCTGGAGCACAGGTGACCGACCACATATTGAACGCCTTGATTGACCAATCGGTTGGCAACGGTCACGGCCTGCTTGGGATCGCAAACATCATCTACTTCAACACCCACGAGTTGCTCACCCATAACACCGCCGGCGGCGTTGATGCGTTCAATGGCCATGCGCGCACCCGAGAACTGCATATCACCGTACTGAGCAACGGGGCCGGTCATTGGCCCGGCAATACCAATACGAATCTCAGCGGCGGCCTGACCGGCGGCCATGAGAGCGGCGGAGGCACCTACAGCGAGAGCGAGTTTCTTAACGGACGTTTTCATTATGTTATTCCTGTTCAAATCAGGGTTATTGTTATGTTCTCAGAGAATTAAACAAACACCACAGTCCGCTGCTTGTCAAGCAGATCAGGCCAGGTGGCTCCGGAACACAAAATTGCTGCTCGTGAACGAGTAAGCAAGCTCTGTGCCGGTCTCTGTGACGTTACGCGTCCGTGCTGTCGTCCTGGTCAATAAAGACGAGACTCCTGAAACTTTCATGTTCGTGCAGTTGCGTGAAACTTGGGTCTACAGAGGCGTCGTCCCGGTACGCTTCGGAGATTTCCAGCGCTTTCGCCAGCGTGCTGATGGCGTCTTCCCAGCGACCAATCTCAGCGTAGGCGCAAGCCAGCTGGTACAGGGCATGGCCGTTATCCGGCGCCAGTTTGAGCGCGCGCTGGCACAGGCTGATGGCCCACAGGGGTTCGCGGATCTCCAGCACGGCGTCTGCTTTATAGCTGAGCGCTTCCACATCGTCCGGGCGTAGGTCCAGAATCTGGTCGTAAGCCGTAATCTTGTTTTGGTGGGACGTTTCCTGGCTTGCCTTCAACCAGAGCGCGTGCACTTCGTTAGTGCGTTCAATGTCAGCCTGGTTCTGGTGAATAATCTCGGATTTCTGCTGCAATTGTTCTTCGATGAACTTCAGCCGAGTTTCATATTCCACCACCAGTTCGTTAACCCGCTTTTCAGCCAGGCTGGTGAGCTGGTTGCGCATGTCGCGGATGGAATTCCAGCCGATGACCACGAGTATGGAGGTGGCACCGGCAATCAGGTAGAAGAAATAGGTCACTGTGTCGGCGGCGTAAGACATGGTTTTGTCGGCCACAGACAACTCTTTCTCGACCACTTTTTCGATTAGTTCTGCGCGGGTGTCTTGCATCTCCTTGCGAATCGCCTTGGTTTCTTCCAGCAGGTAAAGCTCCACAAAGGGCGTGTACATGGGCTTTTCCTGGGTTCTGATTCTGTTCTCCACGTCTTCAGGAGTCAGCTCTTTATCCGGACCGAGCTGCTGCTGATGAGCGTGAACGCCACCGGCCGTGGCAAGGGCAAGAACGAACGCAAGGTAATACCTGATCATCAACCGTTTCCGTCTTTGGGTGAATGGCAAGGGCGTGACCTTAGCATAGTGTCTGGCAGAAATAATGCTGCATAAACGTAAGTGGCAGTCGCACCGGAGCGCGCAACGCACGTTAGGTAGTACTGCCCACTTGCATTCGCCAGAGCAAAGACCTCTAATAATTAGAGGTATAAGTAAATAGCCACTCTGGAGCGGTCGTGTGAAAAACTATGAACAGGTGCTGGTAGCACTTCGGCGGGTGATCCGGGCAACGGATCTGCATTCCAAGCGATTGAGCAAGCACGCAGGCCTGACCGGGCCGCAGTTGTTAATCATGCGCACCATCAGGGATCTGGGTGAGGTGACGATCGGCACCATCGCCGAAAATGTTAGCCTCAGCCAGGCCACGGTCACCACAATCCTGGACCGGCTGGAACTGCGCAAGCTGGTTTACCGGGTGCGCAGCACCAAAGACAAGCGCAAAGTACACGCTCACCTGACGGAAGACGGCGCAGACCTCTTGGCCCGCGCGCCCAACCCCCTGCAGGAGGACTTTATCGAAAAGTTCCAGAACCTGGCCGAGTGGGAGCAAACCATGATCCTGGCCTCCCTGCAGCGCGTAGCCAACATGATGAACGCCGACGACATCGACGCCTCACCTTTGCTGACCGTAGGCTCCGTGCTCAAAGATGACGGCTGGAAAGAAAAAGCCTAGCAGGCTCCAAAGGGGTCTGACCCCACCCTTCTGCCAGACCGGGCTCCTTAGTCGGGAGACCTGCGAAGTAAAAAAGGGTCAGTCCCCGTTCGGGGACAGACCCTAGTGCACACTAGACCCCTGCTTAGGCTTATTGCCAAAACACACCTGAAACACATCGTTGTAGTGCTTGGCAAAATTCACCGACAGCCCCTCCTTCAGATACTCCGGCAACTCCTCATAATCCCCTCGATTGGCTTCCGGGAGGATCAAGTTGTTGATCTTCTGCCGCCGCGCAGCAATCACTTTTTCCCGAATACCGCCCACTGGCAACACCTGCCCGGTTAATGTCAGCTCACCGGTCATGGCCAGATTCTGCTGCGGCGCTTCCTTGCGGGCAATGGAAAGCAGAGCCGTGGCCATGGTCACACCCGCGCTCGGTCCATCTTTGGGTGTCGCACCTTCCGGCACATGCAGGTGCACAAACGACTTATCAAAGAACGTCGGGTCGCCTTTAAAACGCTTCAAGTTGGAAGACACATAACTGTAGGCAATCTCCGCCGATTCCCGCATCACCTCGCCCAGTTGCCCGGTGAGCTTGAAGCCACGCTGGCTGGTGTGAATGCGTGAGGCCTCGATGCTCAGGGTGGCGCCGCCCATTGCGGTCCAGGCCAGGCCGGTGACCACGCCGGTGCCTTTCAGCGACTTCTCTTTTTTGAACGCCGGCTGTCCCAGATAGCTCACCAGATCAGCCACGCCCACCTTGACCGGTTCATCCGGGTTCTCCAGCAGTTTCACAATGCCCTTGCGGATGATCTTGTGGAGCAGTTTTTCCAGATTCCGTACACCAGCCTCACGAGCATAACCCTCAATCATCTGGCGGATAGCCGCGTCGGTAATGTTCAGTTGTTTCTTCAGCAGCCCGGCTCGTTTCAGCAGTCGCGGCAGTAGGTGATGCTTGGCAATGGCCAGCTTTTCATCACCGATGTAGCCGGACAGGCGAATTACGTCCATCCGGTCGAGCAGGGGCCGGGGAATGGTATCCAGCTGGTTGGCGGTGCAGATGAACAGTACTTTGGACAGGTCCATGCGCACGTCCAGATAATGATCGAGAAAGTCCTTGTTCTGTTCCGGGTCGAGGGTTTCCAGCAGGGCAGAGGCCGGGTCGCCCTGGTAGGAACTGCCAATCTTATCGATCTCATCCAGCATGATCACCGGGTTGGCCACCTTGCTATCTTTCAATGCCTGCACAAACTTGCCCGGCATAGCGCCGATGTAGGTGCGGCGATGGCCCTTGATTTCGGCTTCGTCGCGCATGCCGCCAACGCTGAACCGGTAAAACTCCCGGCCCAGGGCGTCTGCCACGGAATGGCCGATTGAGGTTTTGCCCACGCCCGGTGGGCCCACCAGCAGCAGTATGGAACCACTCACTTCACCCTTGAAGGTGCCTTCGGCCAGAAACTCGATAATGCGGTCTTTCACATCGCCTAAACCATCGTGATCCCGGTCCAGAACCCTGCGGGCTTCAGCCAGATCAAAGTGGTCTTCGGAATGCACGCCCCAGGGTACCTGGGTGATCCAGTCCAGGTAATTTCGGGTAACGCCATATTCTGGTGAGCCTTGCTCTAACACCTGCAATTTCTGAATTTCATCTTTGAACCGTTCAACCACGGCCGCTGGCGGATTAAGCTTGGCCATACGCTCTTCAAAGCGCTCCACGTCGGCGGTCTTATCGTCTTTGGCGATACCCAGCTCCCGCTGGATCACTTTCAATTGTTCACGCAGGAAGAATTCGCGCTGGTGCTTTTGCACCTTCTCGTTCACTTCCTCGTTGATCTCGGACTGCAGGCGCGCCACCTCCTGCTCCTTGCGCATCAGCAACAGCACCCGCTCCATGCGTCGGAGCAGCGGCACCGTATCCAGTACATTCTGCAACTCGCGGCCTGGGGCGCTGGTCATGGAGGCGCCAAAATCCGCCAGAGGCGAGCTGTCCTCCGGGCCAAAGCGGGACAGGTACTGCTTAACATCCTCGCCGTAGAGCGGGTTGGTGCGCAGCAGTTCCTTGATGGCGGCGATGATGGCCAGGGTGTAAGCCTTGAGCTCGTCCGCCGGCTCTTCCGGCTCCTCCGGGTATTCCACTTCCACAAGATAGGGCGGCCGGCGGCGCAGCCACTGAACGATCTTGAAGCGTTGCATGCCCTGAGCAATAAACTGAACCTTGCCGCCTTCGCTCTGGGCGTGGTGAACCTTCACCGCGCAACCCATCACTTCCAGCTCGTCGCTGCCTGGTATGCCGGACTCAGAATCCGATTCTTCCACGAAGCATATGCCAAGGGTTTTATGGTCGGTCTCGCTCACCCGCTTAAGCGTTTCTTGCCAGGGGTCTTCATTAACCACTACCGGCTGCACTTGCGCCGGAAAAAACGGGCGGTTGGTTACCGGTAGCAGATACACGCGCCTTGGCATCGAGTGTTTTGGCAGTACCAGGCTTTTGCTGTTCTCGTCTTTGCCGATGTATTCGGTAACGTCTTCTTCAAATTCTTCCTGGGAGTCTTTGCGGTTCTCGTCATTCATACCGGATTGCTCTCAAGGCGTGGGTGTTTAAAACTCTATGTGACGGCAACTTGCGGCATTTCAAGCTGGGTTGATTTTTAAGTCTTTGGCCCAATACCAAGGTCATCAAACGTTTTTTAAATCGGGTAAACCTATGACCGCTTCGCCTTATATCTTTGATGCCACCATGGACAACTTCCAGCAGAAGGTGATGGAAGCCTCTGCCACCACGCCGATCCTGGTCGATGTGTGGGCGGAATGGTGCGCGCCCTGCAAGCAGCTGATACCGATACTTGAAAAATTGGCGGAGGAGTACCAAGGCAACTTTCTGTTGGCCAAAGTGAACGCCGATGAGCAGCAAGAGCTGACGTCTTCACTGGGCGTGCGCAGCCTGCCGACCGTGATTCTGGTAAAAGACGGCCAGGCCGTGGATGGCTTTAACGGCGCCCAGCCGGAAAGCGAAATCCGCAAAACTCTGGAGAAGCACATTCAGGCTCCAGCCGAAGACCCCTATGAGAAAGCGCACGCTTTATGGGAAGCTGGTGATGTCGACGGCGCGCTGGCGATCTTCACCGAGATGAATCAGAAAGATCCAGAAAATCTGGACGTCCTGATCGACCTGGCCCAGCTGAAAGCCGAACAGGGCGACCTGGAAACCGCCGAGCAGGTACTGGAAAGCCTGCCTCCGGAAGAAAAGTTGCAACACAAAGCCAAACAACTGGCGGCGCGCATCAAATTTATAAAACAGTCCGGCGAATTGCCCCCGGTGGCAGAACTGGAGGCCAAACTGGAAGCCAATCCGAAAGACCCGGAAGCGTTACACCAACTGGCGCTGCACAGGGTGTTGCAGGAGAACAATGCCGAGGCCATGGATTTGCTGATTCGATTGATGCAGGCAGATGGCTCCTACAAGGACGGTGTGGCCAAAACCACCTTGGTGGAACTGTTCGAGAAACTGGGGAACAACAATCCGGATGTGCGCACCTACCGTAGAAAACTCTATACCCTGATGCACTGACGCCGCATCGGGCAGCTCAGCGCGAGGCCGGGTGACCCTGTCGTCCGGCCCACTATTCCGATAATCCCACCATGCTCAAACTGCCGCCACAACCTGACAATTGTGAACTGTGTGAGCGCCCGGTTGCCAAGCTCACTCGCCATCACCTGATCCCCAAACACCTGCACCGCAAAAAGCGTTTCCAGAAGTTGTTCGATAAAGAAGAGCTGATTACCCGAACGCTGTGGGTATGCCGGCCTTGCCATAACGCCATTCATAAAGCGTGTTCAGAATACGAGTTGGGATTGCACTACAACACACGGGAACGGTTGCTGGAGCTCGAAGAGTTGCGGGTGTTTGTGGGGTGGATTCGGGAGAAGCCGGCGGGTTTTGTGCCGAAAAAGGGGCGGTGAAACAGGCCCGCCGGAGCGGGCCTGATATGGTCGACTGTGTCTTAGCTGTTCCCTTTTTTCATCGCCTCAAACTCATCCTCAAAGAAGAACTTCTCTTCTCCGAAGGCGGGTTCCAGCTCATGCAGCCAGGTGGCGGTATCGCTGTACTTGGCGAAGAACGGGCGCTGTACCCAGTCCGAGTTGCGGCCCTGCAGGAAGCGCAAGACGAACACTTTCTCGCCCTGGATTTCGGCAATGCCCTGTACTTCCACCTTGCCGGGGCCGGCGCTCATGCTGGGGCCGCGAGCGGTGCGGGCCAGGCCGCTGACCTTTTTCATGGCTTCACGGTAGATCTGGAAAGCCTCGGCCAGGGGCACTTCAAAGTAGTTCTTGGCGCCGGTGTCCCGCTCTACAAACATGTAGTAGGGGATGATGCCCAGCTGTACTTCTTTCTTCCAAAGCTTGGCCCAGTCATCGGCGTTATCATTCACATGCTTGATCAGTGGGCCTTGGGCGCGGATTTCAGCACCGGTTGCGCGGATGCGGCGAATGGCTTCTTCCGCAATGTCGGTGGTGATTTCCTGCCAGTGGTTGTAGTGCGCCATGATGGCCACATGTTTGCCGGCATCAACCAGCTTGGCGAACAGTTCAATCAGCTCGTCCGCGTCTTTGTCGGTGACAAAACGGTATGGCCAGAAGGTCAGGGCCTTGGTGCCGATGCGGATGGTCTGGATGTGATCAAACTCCGGCTGCAGCAGCGGCTCCAGGTACTGAACCAGGTTCTTGGTCTTCATCACCATGGGGTCGCCACCGGTCACCAGCAGGTCGGTCACTTCGGTGTGTTCCTGCAGATACCCGTGCAGCTTCTCAGCTTCGGTGCTGGACATTTTGAGGTCTTTGTCGCCGACAAACTGTGCCCAGCGGAAGCAGAAGGTGCAATAGGAGTGGCAGGTCTGGCCCTGGGCCGGGAAGAACAGCACGGTCTCGCGATACTTGTGCTGCACGCCATCCAGCACTTCGCCGTCCAGCTCCGGCATGTTCATCTCCATCTGGCCGGCCGGGTGCGGGTTCAGTTCGTCCCGGATGATCTTGGCGGCGGCCTGGATGTCTTTCTTGTCTGCACCGTCGCGATGCAGCTTCGCCATCTGCTCGTAATGTTCGTCCTTGAGCATGCCCTTCTGAGGGAACACCAGCTGATAGATGGGATCGTTCGGTACCTTGTCCCAGTTGATCAGTTCATTGATCACATATTCGTTGACCCGGAACGGCAGCACGCTGGCCACCACTTTCATTTCAAACAGAGTCGCTTCGGGGAGGCTCTGGATGGCTTCTATTTTGTCGAGCTGGCGGTCAGTAAAAACCTTGAACCGGCGTTCTTCGAATTCCTGCACCGGAATGCGGTTCGGAAAGGTGACGATGGAGTTCATAGATCGCCCTCTGTTGGGTGCCAAAAATACAAGGAGGGTGCTGTCCCTGCCTTACTGGTTAAAAAACGGGCAGCAAGTATACATAAATCGAAATTCATTTTCAGGTCTAATTAATAGGTGATGCCCGCTAGGGGTTCTTGTTGTTAAAAAGTCTCCTAAAAGCTGCAATAAAACGCTAAATGATCCGAAAATATCGAAACGTCGGTTTAGAAAAGTATTTAGCTGTGCAAAGCATTTGGAGTTTGGGTGGGGGCAGACATTGGTCGGAGTTCGATTGTTTTCATGAGGGTGAATTGCCATTATTACGTAACTAAAGGTACATAAAGCCAGGTTTGCAACATTCAAACACCTGTTCGTTTGTGTTTTTAGGTGTTTTTGTAGTAAAAATACGAAAGTTTCGTAAGAAGTACGATTTCATCTGACGTTAAATGAAAGTTTTGGGTCGGTTTGGGGCCAAAAGCTCTGTAGCTGGCGGGTTCCCGGGCAGGAAAAATACGAAAGCTGTTCTATGCTTTGGGAGCACCAATTAATTAGTTCCAGTCAGCGTTTTACCGGCTGATGTATTCACAATAAAACTGCAGCTTAACGCAGCTTTTTGCTATTGCACCGTGAGTGGCTGCTGATCGTGGCCCACGCTGCATCTTTAGATGCCAAGGGGGAGGATTTGATGTACCAGGACGATGATCCCATTGAAACCAGTGAATGGCTTGATGCGCTGGAATCTCTGATCGAGAACGAAGGCGTAGACCGGGCAAAATTTATTCTGGAAAGACTGTCTGAGCGGGCAAGCAGGGACGGTACCGAACTCCCTTACGCGATTACCACGCCGTTCCGGAATACCATCCCCGTTGCTCAGCAGGCACCGATGCCTGGCGATCTGTTTATGGAGCGTCGTATTCGCTCACTGATCCGCTGGAACGCCATGGCGATGGTAATGCGCGCCAACCAGCGGCCGGGCGACCTGGGTGGTCATGTGTCCTCTTTCTCTTCTGCTGCCACCCTTTATGATGTTGGCTTTAACTACTTTTTCCACGGCGGGGATGAAAAGCGCGAGTCTGACCTGGTGTACTTCCAGGGCCACTCCTCACCAGGCATCTATGCCCGCTCCTTCCTGGAAGGGCGGTTCGAAGAATCCGACCTCGACAAGTACCGTGAGGAAGTGGACGGCACCGGCCTGTCCTCTTATCCGCACCCCTGGCTGATGCCCGATTATTGGCAGTTCCCGACGGTTTCCATGGGCCTGGGCCCGATTCAGGCCATCTATCAGGCGCACGTGATGAAGTACCTGGACAGCCGGGAGCTCATTGAAATGGGCGATCGCAAGGTCTGGTGCTTTGTCGGTGATGGCGAGTGTGACGAGCCTGAAACTCTGGGTTCTATCTCCATGGCGGGCCGCGAAAACCTGAGCAACCTGGTCTTTGTGGTGAACTGCAACCTGCAGCGGCTGGATGGCCCGGTGCGGGGCAACGGCAAAATCATCCAGGAGCTGGAAGGCGTCTTCCGTGGTGCGGGCTGGAATGTGACCAAAGTGATTTGGGGTCGTCACTGGGACCCGCTGTTCGAGAACGACAAAGACGGCAAAATGCAGCGGGCCATGGATGAAGTCTGCGATGGCGAGCTGCAGAACTACAAGAGCAACGGCCCGGCCTATACCCGCAAGCACTTCTTCAACAAGTACCCGGAGATGGCCAAGCTGGTAGAAAGCCTCTCGGATGAAGACATCAACAAACTTAACCGAGGTGGTCACGATCCCTACAAGATCTACGCCGCCTACCACCACGCCATCAATAAAAACGGTGGCCGACCGACCGTGATTCTGGCTCACACCATCAAGGGCTACGGCTTTGGTGAAGCCGGTGAAGCCCAGAACACCGCGCACTCCCTGAAGAAGCTCGACATCGAGCAACTGAAGTCGTTCCGCGACCGCTTTGCGGTGCCCCTGAAAGACGAAGAGCTCAAAGATGTTCCCTACTACCGGCCAGCGCCGGACAGCCCGGAAATCGTCTACATGAAGAAGCGTCGCCAGGAATTGGGTGGTTTCTACCCCAAGCGTCGCAAAGACAGCCAGCCGCTGCAGATTCCGGATCTGGATATCTTCAAGGCGGTGCTGGAAGGCTCCGGTGATCGCAAGATCTCCACCACCATGGCGTTCGTGCGCATCTTGACGGCACTGACCAAAGACAAGCGGATTGGCAAGCGCGTGGTGCCCATCGTGCCAGACGAAGCCCGTACCTTTGGTATGGAAGGCATGTTCCGCCAGTTGGGCATTTATACTGCCGAAGGCCAGAAGTACGTCCCGGAAGATCGTGACCAGATCATGTACTACCGGGAAGACAAAAAAGGCCAGATACTTGAAGAGGGCATCAACGAAGCCGGCTCCATGGCGGCCTGGATGGCTGCGGCAACGTCGTACAGCACCAACAACTTCCCGCTGATTCCGTTCTACATTTTCTACTCCATGTTCGGCTTCCAGCGGGTTGGCGATCTGGCCTGGGCTTCTGGCGACATACAGGCCCGTGGCTTCCTGATCGGCGGTACCGCTGGCCGTACTACCCTGAACGGTGAAGGTTTGCAGCACCAGGATGGCCACAGCCACATACTGGCCAACACCATTCCGAACTGCAAAGCCTATGATCCGGCTTACGGTTACGAAATGGCCGTGGTGCTTCGTCACGGTATGAAGGAAATGTTTGAGGACAATCAGAACGTCTTCTACTACCTGACCATTGAGAACGAAAACTACGAACAGCCAGCGATGCCGAAAGACTGCGAAGACGGCATCATCAAAGGCATGTACAAGTACGAGTCGGTCGAAGCCAAGGGTGGCAAGAAAGCCTCCCGGGTTCAGCTGCTTGGTGCCGGTGCCATCCTCAATGAGGTGTGTGCTGCGGCCCAGTTGCTGAAAGACGACTGGGGTGTGGCCTCAGACGTGTGGAGCGTGACCAGCTTCAACGAGCTGGCCCGTGAAGGCCAACACATTGAGCGCTGGAATCGCCTGCACCCGGACGACAAACCCAAGAAGGCCTACGTTACCCAGTGCCTGGAAAAACAGGCCGGGCCGGTGGTGTCTTCCACTGACTACATCAAGCTGCACTCCGAGCAGCTCAGGGCGTTCATTCCCAAAACCTACCTGACCCTGGGTACTGACGGCTTCGGCCGCAGTGACACCCGGGAAAAGCTGCGCAGCTTCTTTGAAGTGGACCGTTACCACGTGGCGGTCAGCGCGCTCTCTGCCCTGGCGCAGGATGGTGAAGTGAAGAACGATGTGGTTCTTGAAGCGATGCGCAAGTACGGAATCGATCGCAACAAAACGAACCCGGTGCTGAGCTAAGGAGACCGCAATGAGTGAACAGGAAATCAAGGTTCCGGATCTCGGCGGTGCGGACGAAGTCGAAGTTATCGAAATCACCGTCAGCGCCGGGGATTCTGTTGAAGCAGAAGATCCGATTCTGACCGTTGAGTCAGACAAAGCCTCAGTAGAATTGCCGGCCCCGGCGGCCGGCAAGATCACCAAAATTACCGTCAAAGTGGGTGACAAGGTAAAAGAAGGCGACGTGATCGGCATGATGTCATCCAGCGGTGACGCTGGCGGCGCAGACGATAGCGATGCCGGTGATGACGCATCGGAGGGCAAGGCCCCGGAGAAACCGGAAGCCAAATCCGAAGACAGTAAGCCGGCGCCCAAGAAGAAATCCGGCGGCTCCCGTACCGAGCTGGTCAAGGTGCCGTCGCTGGATGGCTTTGACGACGTGCCGGTGATCGAAATCAACGTCGCCGAAGGCGACACCATCGGCGTGGATGATCCGCTGGTCACCGTGGAATCAGACAAAGCCACCATGGAGATCCCGTCGCCGTTTGCCGGCAAGATCGGCAAGATCCTGGTGAAAGAGGGCGACAAGCTCTCGGAAGGCAAAGATCTGCTGGAAATGACCGTCGAAGAAGAGGGTGATGCGGACGACGAACCCGCGGATTCAGACGACAAGGCCGAAAGCAAAAGCCAGGAAAGTCAGCCTGAGCAAAAAAAGGATAAGCAAGAGTCTGCGCCTGAGCCACAGGGCTCCACCTACGAACCCCCATCACCGGGCACCAAGGTTCACGCCGGGCCTGCCGTGCGCAAGCTGGCCAGGGAGTTGGGTGCCGATCTGGCCCGTGTAAAAGGCTCAGGCCCGAAAAGCCGTATCATCAAGGACGACGTGCACGCGTATGTGAAGAGCCAGCTTCAGCAATCCCAGCAGGGTGGCTCCGTAGGCACTGGCTCCGGCATTCCGGGTGTGAAATTGCCAGAATTCAGTCAGTTCGGTGATGTTGAGCGTGAGGCCATGTCGCGCATGATGTTCGCAACGGCGAACAACATGCAGCGCAGCTGGCTGAACGTACCTCACGTGACCCAGTTCGACGATGCTGACATCACCGAGATGGAAAACTTCCGCAAGGGCCAGAAAGCCGCCGGCGAGAAACGTGGCGTGAAGATGACGCCGCTGCCGTTCCTGCTTAAAGCCTGTGCCGCGGCCCTGGCCGAGCTGCCTCAGTTCAACGTGGCGCTCGACATGGAACGCAAAGAGGTGGTGCGCAAGCAGTACATCCACATCGGCATTGCAGTCGACACCCCCAACGGCCTAATGGTGCCGGTGATCCGGGATGTCGACCAGAAAGGTCTGTGGGAACTGGCGGCAGAAAGCGCCGAACTGGCCCAGAAGGCCCGGGACAAGCAGCTGAAGCCGGCAGAAATGCAGGGTGCCTGCTTTACCATCACCAGCCTTGGAGGCATTGGCGGCACCGCGTTCACGCCGATCGTGAACACGCCGGAAGTGGCGATCCTGGGTGTCTCCAAAGCGGCGATGAAGCCGGTGTGGGACGGCAAGGAGTTCCAGCCGCGGCTGATGCTGCCTCTGTCGCTTTCTTACGACCACAGGGCGGTGAACGGGGCGGATGCAGCCCGGTTTACCAACCTGCTGACGCAGCTACTGGGGGATATTCGTACTCTGTTGCTGTAAAGCCTGTCGAATCCGCTCCCGACCGTCTGGCGATGGGAGCGGTGAATGCCAGGCCCACTGTCTCGACGGCCAATGCTATGGCCGTCGAACAGATCCACCATCAGCCTCATGGAATGAACAATAACCATTCGAGGCCACCTATGACCCCCGCTGAACGTCTCTCCCAACCCCTCAAGCTCCCGAACGGCTCCACCTTGCCCAACCGCTTTGCCAAGTCGGCCATGAGCGAGACCCTGGGCACCATTGATAATCACCCCACCAAAGAGCTGGCTACCTTGTACCGGGCCTGGGCGGAGGGTGGCACCGGTCTGTCGATTACCGGCAATGTGATGATTGATCGCCGGCACATCGGGGAGCCGCAGAATGTGGTGGTGGAAGACGAATCCGATCTGGAATTACTGTCGGCCTGGGCGCAGGCCGGGCAGGTGGGTGGTCAGCAAATCTGGGTGCAGTTGAATCATCCCGGCAAGCAGAGCCCGAAGATCCTGAACCGCGATCCGGTGTCGCCCAGTGCGATCCCGTTCAAGAAAGAACTGCGGGGCATGTTTGCAACGCCCCGGGCACTGACCGGGCCGGAGATTGAAGACATCATCCAGCGCTTTGCCCGCAGTGCTGCGGTGGCGCAAAAAGCCGGTTTTGACGGTGTGCAGATTCACGGTGCCCACGGTTATCTGGTCAGTCAGTTCCTGTCACCCCATCACAATCAGCGCACCGACGAGTGGGGTGGCTCTGCTGCCAACCGCCGGCGATTTGTGCTGGCGGTGTACCGGGCCATCCGTGAGGCGTGCGGTGACGGATTCAATATCGGAATCAAACTGAACTCGGCGGACTTTCAGCGGGGCGGCTTTACGGAGGAAGAATCGCTGGCGGTGATAGAGGCCCTGGTGGCCGAAGGAATAGATCTGATCGAAATCTCCGGCGGCAATTACGAAAACCCGGCCATGGCCAGAGGTGCCGAAAACGGGGAGGTAAAGGCCAGTACCCAGGCACGGGAAGCCTACTTTTTAGAGTTCGCAGAGAAGGTTCGCCAACTTACCGCGGTACCCCTGATGGTGACGGGCGGTTTCCGAACCGAAAGCGGCATGGCGGATGCGATCGCCAGCGGCGCAACAGACCTTGTCGGCCTGGCCCGGCCTTTAGTAGTAGAGCCAGATTTGCCGAACCGGATCATGAAGGGCGAACAGGTGACCAGTGCAGTCCGGCCGATTAAAACCGGGATCCGACTGATCGACGATATGGCTCTGATGGAGGTGAGTTGGTACACCCGCCAGATAGCCCGAATCGCCAAGGGCAAAACCCCAAAACAGCATGATCGGGGCTTGCTGTCGTTGATGGAAGTGATTGGCGTGATGACCACAAGAGGTGTTCGCACCCGGTTGCGGGCAGGATAAATGTTAAACCAAGGCCGGGGCTGAATGCCCCGGCCTTGAATGCTGATCAGTTGGCGAAGTACATCCAGTCGAAGTAGTTGTGCAGGTCTTGCATGGCAAGTTGTTCAAAGGGCTGGGTCAGTTCAAACAGAAGATTTTCGCTTTTGGCCTTTTTCATCGTGTCACCTCATCCGGTTGCAACAGAGTAAACCTGGCGGCGAGTCCGCTGGTTGCTTGGCAATAAGCTTTGCACTAAGGACTAAGCATTAGCTGTGCCAACGATGTTGTGAGATCTTGTGTATTGAAAAATATAGGATTTTTCGGAGCGGTGTGCGGGGCGTGTAAAACCCATGATTCAGTCTGGTGCAGTTTGCACTGACCTGGAACGAAAAACCCCGGCCAAAGCCGGGGTAATCCTGAGTTAACTTCTAACCGGAAGGTTTAGAAGCTGTACTGAGCAAGGAACAGCAGACGATTTGCATCGCCGTCGGCACCGCCCTGGGTTTCGGTTTCAAGGTAGGCGTACTCTACACCCATGTTGACCTTCTCAACCGGGCTCCACTGATAGTTCAGGAAGACCATGGTGTTGGTGTCGGTAGTCGCGGCTGTCGCCTGTCCAGCATCTACTGCGTCGTCAAGATCAACGGATGCCGTGCCATAGCCAAGGTTGACAGAACGACCGCCACCGAGGTTCATGCTGGCGCCCAATGCAGCACCCCAGGCCTCGTTGGTCTCAACATCGTTGCCATCGAGGTAGCCGTCTGGCTGTCCGAAGTTACCGCCCGCACGCCAAACATATCCGCCTGCACCATCGCCGTAGTTAACCGCGCCCTGGACCGAAATCATGTCGGTCACGGCAAACTTCGCTGCCAGGAACGCGGCATAACCGATAACCGAATCATCATCCGATCCAGTGTCATAGGTCAGTTGCTTGGCCATGACTGCTGCAGAATATGAGAGGCCGCCCTCGGAATCTTCGAGTCTTGCAGTGAAGGCCGGCGTGCCGTCTCTGGTGCTGCTGGTATCGGGATCGCCATCGGTATCGGAGCCGTTCACAACGGTGTTGGCTGGCTCCTCAATCGAGAAAGACAGAGCGCCGGTCGTGTAACGAACCTGAACGGCTCGCCCTTGGGTGCCGGCCAGGCCGGGAACACCGTCAAAATCCAGACTTGAGGTATTGCCAACAAAGCTGTTGTAGTTGGACCAGTTCTGACCAATCAGTACGCCGTTATATTCACCGTAGGCATGGCGCAGGCGCGGCGTGAGTGAGTCATCACGGTCAAAGTCGTACTCGACAACGGCTTTCATGCCACTTGGAGCAACAACTGATAAGCCAACGCGGCTGGTGTTGGCGTCCATACCGAAGTGGCCATCGCTGGTGTTGCTTCCACCTGTGATGTTGGAAAAGTTGGCTGATTGACCGCCAGACGCGAGGTCTTCGTCAATATCATAGGAAGCTGCAACACGTGCAAAACCGTAAAGGTTTGTCTTGTACTCGCCGGTATTCAGCTCAACCGCACTGACTTGCCCGGCAATGCCCAACGCAGCCATCGCCGCCGTCGCACGGATTGCCATTCGTAATTTGTTACTTTGCATTGTTGTTGTCTCCACACGTTTATTGTTGTCGGACCCGGATTGAAGGTAGTTACGAATTGATGACATTTCAAACATAATTGGTGGATATTTAGACGAATGTCTATAGCGGCTGAGGGCGGCCTCAGTCGCATCCAGCTTTGATTTTCGGTCGTAAACCACTGGATGACTCAAAAACAGATGGCGCTTCAAAACGAGACATTTGCTTTCCTAGATATCGAGACCACCGGCGGCAACCCGCAGCGGGACAGGATTACCGAGATTGGTGTCCGGTTCTGGCGGGCCGGTGAGCTGATCGGGGAATGGCAAACCCTGCTCAATCCGGAAGCCCGGATTTCCGGCTTTATTGAGCGGCTGACCGGCATCTCTAATGCCATGGTGGCCGATGCGCCTTTATTTGCGGATATCGCGAGTGAGCTTGAGCAGCAATTGGACGGCGCGATTTTTGTCGCCCACAACGCCCGCTTTGATTACGGCTTTATCAAAGCTGAATTCCGCCGGTTGGAGCAAGCCTTCAGTGCGCGGGTGCTGTGCACGGTTCGGCTGTCGCGGGCGCTATACCCGGACGAAGCCCGGCACAACATGGATGCCCTGATTGCCCGGCACCATCTGCCGCAGGTTGAACGGCACCGGGCCATGGGCGATGTGGCGGCCATGCTGGCGTTTTTTGAGCATGCGCGGCGTGAACACGGTGATGATGTTTTGAATCAGGCCATTCATCGACTGCTGCAACGCCAGAGCACGCCCTCTAATGTGCCGGCAGAGATCTTTGCGGAGCTGCCCCAGGCACCGGGCGTGTATCGCTTTTACGGCGATAACGATGTGCTGCTGTATGTGGGCAAAAGCACCAACATTGCCCAGCGGGTGGCGTCGCACTTTTCTGGTGATCACCAATCCAGCCGCGGCCTGCGCATGTCAGAAAGCCTGCGCCGGGTGGAGTTTACCCAAACAGCAGGCGAACTGGGGGCGCTGCTGCTGGAACTCAAACAGATCAAATCCCTGAGCCCGCTATACAACCGACGGTCCCGGGCGGCCAAGAGTTTGTCCAGCATCGCCTTGCGCACCAACAGTGATGGCTACCTGCAGGCAGAGCTTGTGCGCAGCATTACGCCGGATCGGCTAGGAGATTACTTCGGCCTTTTCCGCAGCAAGCGGGACGCCCAAACGGCGATCCGCGGCATCGCCGCAAAAAACGATCTGTGCGGCAAACTACTGGGCCTGGAACCCGCCAGCCCTGGCCCCTGTTTTCAGCGGAGCCTGGGCCGCTGTAAAGGCGCTTGCGATGGCGCGGAAGACACCACCCGCTATAACCTGCGCATGCAGATTGCCTTCCACGCCCTACGCCTGAAAACCTGGCCATGGCCAGGCTCTATCGGATTGGTGGAAGAAAACCCGGACACCAGTCGCACCGACATCCTGGTGATCTGTAACTGGATACACATCGCCACCGTGCACAGCGAGCAGGAACTGGAAAACTTTGAACCAGGCCAGGAGCCAGTCACCTTCGATCTAGACTCCTACAAACTGCTGGTCAAAGCCCTGTTGGGCCGTGACCGAAAGCAGCATCGAATCATCGAGCTACCGCCTTTGACTCAACCGGCTGTTCTTATGCCCTGAGTGGCGTATTATGGGGCATTCACCCCGTCACTTAGCAATGAGTCACTGAGAGAGATCCATGAACAGAGAACCTGTCTCCCGCGAACTGTTTGATGAAGTAATGGTGCCCAACTACGCCCCCGGTAATATCATCCCGGTGCGAGGTGAGGGTTCTCGCGTGTGGGACCAGGAAGGGCGAGAGTTTGTGGACCTGCAAGGTGGCATAGCCGTGACCAGCCTTGGCCACTGTCATCCTGGCCTGGTGGGCGTATTGCAGGAACAAGCCGAGAAAATCTGGCACCTGTCTAACGTCATGACCAACGAGCCCGCCCTGCGCCTGGCCAAAACCCTGTGCGACCAGACCTTCGCCGACCGCGTGTTCTTCGCCAACTCCGGCGCTGAAGCCAACGAAGCCGCCTTCAAACTGGTCCGTCGCTATGCCTGGGAACACTACGGCCCCGAGAAGCACGAGATTATCTCGTTCACCAACTCCTTTCATGGCCGCACCCTGTTTACCGTCAGCGTAGGCGGACAGCCCAAATACCTGGAAGGCTTCGAGCCCGCTCCGGGCGGTATCCACCACGCCGAGTTCAACAACCTGGACTCGGTAAAAGCATTAATCTCCAAAGAAAAAACCTGCGCCGTGGTGGTTGAACCCATCCAGGGCGAAGGCGGCGTAATGCCCGCAGACCCAGAATTCCTCAAAGGCCTGCGCCAGCTGTGCGACGACAACAACGCCCTGCTGGTATTCGACGAAGTACAAAGCGGCGTCGGCCGCACCGGTCACCTGTACGCCTATGAAATGTACAACGTGGTGCCAGACATCCTCACCAGCGCCAAAGGCCTGGGCGGCGGCTTCCCGGTAGCCGCCATGCTGACCACCGCCGAAGCTGCCAAAAGTCTGGGCGTCGGAACCCACGGCAGCACATACGGGGGCAATGCCCTGGCCTGCGCCGTAGCCCAAAAAGTCATCGACACGGTCAGCCAGCCAGACATTCTGAAAGGCGTCAAAGCCCGTTCTGACAAACTGCGCAAAGGCATGATGGACATCGGCGAACGCTACGGCGTGTTTTCCGAAGTGCGCGGCGCTGGTCTACTCTTGGGGTGTGTGCTGACTGAAAAGTGGCAGGGCAAAGCCAAAGATTTCCTCAACGCCGGTCTGGATGAAGGCGTGATGGTGCTGATTGCCGGTGCCAATGTGGTGCGTCTCGCGCCCTCGCTGATCATCCCGGAATCCGATATTGATGATGCGCTGGAGCGGTTTGAAGCGGCGGTTAAAAAGCTGACGGCATAACGCCGATGTAGGTCTTGCGCTGGGACTTTCTCTCCGGGAATCTTGAAGGCCATGGATGGCCTGAACGAAGCGCACATGGATGTGCTCGTAGCGTTTCCCGGAGAGAAAGTCCCAGTGCGGGACCGGCCGCCATGCTCCGGAATAGCCTTATGGGAGTAATTGAATGTGGCAAGTAAGACCAGCCAGGCTGGATGATCTACAGCAGATTCTGGAACTGGCCAATGCCCAAAAAGGCAGGTTATCGTCCACCCTGCCCAAAATCGAAGAAACCCTGGCCCGAAAACTCCAACACTCTCAAACCAGCTTCGCCGACAAAACCGACGCCAACACCCCGCGCCGCCTGATCTTCGTACTCGAAAACATCGACACCGGCCAACTCGCCGGCACCGCCGGCATAGACTCCCGGGCAGGCAACGGCCAACCGTTCTACAACTACCGCCGCGACAACCTCATCCACGCCTCCCACGAACTCAACGTCTCCCGTCGTGTAGAAGTGCTCTATCCGAGCCATGCCCTGACTGACCTCACCCTGCTGTGCGCCTTCACCCTGCAACCCGAACTGCGCGAAACCTCCGCGTTCGAATTGCTCTCCCGCGCCAGAATGATGTTCATTGCCAGCCACCGGGAATGGTTTACCAACCGCACGGTGGTTGAAATCCAGGGCATACAGCATGAAGACGGCAGCGTCCCCTTTTGGGACAGCCTGGGCCGCCACTTCTTCAACATGGATTTTGAAACCGCCGACCAGTACTCCGGTCAGCTCAGCAAAACCTTCATTGCCGAACTGATGCCGCCCAACCCGGTTTACGTCACCTTGCTCAGCACAGACGCACAAGCAGCACTGGGCGAGGCGCACCCGCTGACCCAGCCCAATTACAGCCTGCTGCAACGGGAAGGCTTTCAGCCTGGATGTTATGTCGACATCTTCGACGGCGGGCCAGTGCTGGAAGTCCGCACCGACAGCCTGAAAACCCTCGTGACCAGCCAGTGCAAAACCCTGCACGGCAGCGAAACGCCCGATGGTGAAACCTGCCTGATCAGTGCCGGCGAAGGGGCAGATTTCCGATGCCTGCTGACCCCCGTTGCGGAAACCCTGGCCGACGAAGTCAAAGTGCCCGTGAGCACCTGGCATGCACTCAACCGCAATGCCGGGGACCCGGTAAGGATCTCGCCGCTATGACAACCATCACGCAGGGGAGGGCGTAATATGCTGGTTATCCGCCCGTTGCAGGAAGGCGATCTTGAAGATCTCTACCGAATGGCCCAGAACGCAGGGAAAGGCCTGACCACCCTGCCGGCAGATCGGGATTTGCTGCAACGCAAGATCGAACGTACCCGAGACTCCTTCAATCAGCGCTGCGCGCCAGAGGCCGGCCTGTACCTGTTTGCTCTGGAAGATACCCGCGCCAAAAAAACGGTGGGCATTAGCGGGATTGAAGCCCGGGTAGGGCTGGAGGAAGTGTTCTACAACTACCGGCTGAGCGTGACGGTGAATGCCTCTCGGGAGCTGGGAGTGCACGTGCGCACGCCCACACTGCATTTGTCCAACGACATGACCGACCATACTGAAATTTGCTCGCTACTGTTGTCGGACGATTACAAAGGGGGCGGTAATGGTTTGCTTTTATCGCGCTGCCGATTCATGTACCTGGACGATTTTCGCAAGAATTTCTCAGACAAAGTAATTGCAGAAATGCGAGGCGTATCTGATAAAGAAGGGCGGAGTCCGCTATGGGATGCGCTGGGCAGCAAGTTCTTTGATATGGAATTCATTCGAGCCGACATGCTCTCGGGCCTTGGCAACAAATCTTTTATTGCCGAGTTGATGCCCAAGTACCCGATTTACCTTCCGATGCTGCCAGACGCAGCCAGGGCGGTGGTCGGAATGGTACATGAAAACACCCGCCCGGCTCTGAAGATGTTGCAGGCGGAAGGCTTTAACTTTAACGGTATGGTGGATATTTTTGACGGCGGGCCGGTGGTTGAAGCCTTCATTAACACCATCCGAAGTGTGCGGGAGTCTATTAACCGGCACGCCATGGTGGTCAGTAAACCGATCAACCTGGAGGTGCCGCCTGAGCAAAGGGCGATGATCTCCAATCGCTCATTCCGGAACTTTCGGGTGACCACCGTACCGATGGACTGCATAGGGCCAGACACGGTGCGCATTAACCGTGAGGTAGCCGACGCCCTGCAGGTGGAATCCGGCGATCCGGTTCGCCTTGCCCCCTTGAAGGAAAGCAGTTTATCGCCCATCCATAATTTGAGAGGGCAGGATGATGAAGACGACAGGATTCTTGACCGAGTCCGCAATCATCATAATCGGCACGGGCAGGATTAACACTGTACTGACTAATGAATTTTCGATCCGGGAGGTAATGAAACATGGCAAACCTGTCAGGCAATCTCTACATCGACGGGCTATGGATACAAGGCCATGGCATGCCGTTTGAGTCGGTTCAGCCGGTGACCGGTGGGACCGTCTGGGACGGCAACGGCGCTAGCATGGAAGATGTCGATGCCGCAGTGAGAGAAGCCCGAGCCGCGTTTTTGGGGTGGCGCCGGAAAAGTTTTGCCGAGCGTCAGGCGGTGATTGAAGCCTTTGCTGGACAGCTGGAGGCCAACAAAGAAAAACTGGCCCATCAGATCGGCTTGGAAACGGGCAAGCCTTTGTGGGAGTCCCGCACCGAAGTGGCGGCGATGATTGGCAAGATTCCGATCTCGATCAAAGCCTATAACGAGCGCACCGGGCACTCGGAATCCGACGTTGCCGGCGGCCATGCAGTGTTGCGTCATCGTCCTCATGGTGTAGTGGCGGTGTTTGGCCCCTACAATTTCCCGGGCCATCTGCCCAATGGCCACATCGTGCCGGCGTTGCTGGCCGGCAATACCGTGGTCTTCAAGCCCAGTGAGTTGACGCCCGGCGTGGCGGAAATGACCATCCGGCTCTGGGAGAAAGCCGGCTTGCCAGATGGCGTGATCAATCTGGTGCAAGGCGGTGCTGATGTCGGCAAATGTCTGGCACGGCACGGCATGGTGGACGGTCTGTTTTTTACCGGCAGTTCCAACGTTGGCCACAAACTGCACGAGCAGTTTGGTGGCCAGCCGGAGAAAATTCTGGCGCTGGAAATGGGCGGCAACAATCCTCTGATTGTGCAGAACGTGGCGGATGTGGACGGCGCCGTTCACCACACCATTCAGTCAGCATTCATGTCAGCCGGCCAGCGCTGCACCTGCGCCCGCCGGTTATTGGTGCCCAAAGGCAAGAAGGGTGATGAATTTCTGGCGCGCCTGGTGGTGGTGGCCGCAAACATTCAGGTGGCGGAATTTGATGCCGATCCCCAGCCCTTTATGGGCTCGGTGATATCACCAGCTGCCGCGGATCAGTTGTTGCAGGTACAGGCGGCCATGCTGGAAAAGGGGGCGACTTCCCTGCTTGAAATGAAACAGCTGAAGCCCGACACCGGTCTGCTGTCTCCCGGTATTGTTGACGCCACGGGTGTGGAACTGGACGACCAGGAATGCTTCGGGCCACTGCTGACGGTGTACCGCTACAAGAGCTTTGATGACGCCCTGAAGCTGGCCAATAACACCCGTTTTGGTTTGTCTGCCGGCATCCTGAGTGATGACAGAAAACTGTATAACCGACTGGTGGAAGAAGTACGGGCTGGCATTGTGAACTGGAACCGGCCATTAACCGGCGCCAGTAGTGCAGCGCCTTTTGGTGGCGTGGGTGCCAGTGGCAACCACCGGGCCAGTGCCTATTATGCGGCGGACTACTGCGCCTGGCCGATGGCGTCGCTGGAGGCCAGCAAGAGTGAACTGCCAGAAAGCCTGCCACCCGGCCTGAAATTTGACTGACAGGAAAGCCAGCTATGGTGAAACACGCGGTTGAAGCGAATTTTGACGGGCTGGTTGGGCCCACCCATAACTACGCGGGCCTGTCCTGGGGTAATGTGGCGTCCAAATCCAACGTTAACTCGGTGGCCAACCCCAAAGAGGCCGCCCTGCAAGGCTTGGCCAAGATGAAACAGCTGGCCGACCGTGGCTACGTGCAGGGTATTCTGCCGCCCCATGAACGGCCTCATATTCCGACTTTGCGAGCGTTGGGCTTTGAGGGCAGCGACCGGCAGATTCTGGAGCGTGCAGCGGCGACCGATCCGTCGATTCTGGCCGCGGTGTCTTCGGCATCCGCCATGTGGACGGCCAATGCGGCTACGGTGTCGCCCAGCGCCGATACCGCCGATCACCGGGTGCATTTTACCCCGGCCAACCTGAGTGCAAAGTTCCACCGTTCCATCGAGCATAAAGTCACCGGTCGTGCGCTGAAATCGATCTTTACCGATGAGAGCTATTTTGCCCATCACCCGGCCTTGCCGTCGGTGAGTCATTTCGGGGATGAGGGCGCCGCCAATCACACCCGCCTGTGCAGTCGTTATGGTGAGCCGGGGGTGGAGTTGTTTGTCTACGGCCAGGTGGCCTTTAACGAGCAGGCGCCTGCACCGGCAAAATATCCGGCCCGGCAAACCCTGGAAGCGTCTCGGTCAGTGGCCCGGCTGCACGGGCTGACCGACCGCCATGCTGTGTTCGCCCAGCAGAACCCGGCCGCCATCGATGCCGGTGTGTTCCACAACGATGTGATTGCGGTGGGCAATGGCAACTGCCTGTTCTATCACGAGCTGGCGTTTCTGGAAGAAGATCGGGTGCTGGCGGATATACGCGACCGCCTGACCGGCGCAGAACTGGCGGCGGTCAGAGTATCTGCCGTTGACGTGCCGATGGCAGACGCCGTTGCCTCGTACCTGTTTAACAGTCAACTGCTGAATACGCCCGACGGCATGTTGCTGGCGGTGCCTGGCGAATGCCGGGAGATTGCATCGGTGAGCCGTTATCTGGATCAACTGGTGAAAGCGGACGGCCCGATCACCCATGTTGAGGTATTTGACGTTAAACAGTCCATGAGAAACGGCGGCGGCCCGGCTTGCCTGAGATTGCGCGTGGTGCTCAACGATGAGGAACTGCACGCCATCAACCGGGGGGTGATTCTCACCGATGCCCTATATGACCGTCTGGTTGCCTGGGTGAATGCCCACTACCGCACGGAGCTTGATCAACAGGACCTGGCCGACCCGATGTTGCTGGAGGAGGTGCGCAAGGCACTGGATGAGCTCACCGGGATTCTGGGTCTCGGCTCAATCTACGATTTCCAGTTGTGAGCTGGGGCGTTACTGGCTGGCGATAGAGCGGGTCAGCATGTCCATGGTGTGGCGAATCAACGCATCCGCCGGAAAGCTGCTGGTCTGCGTGGTTTCCGCCTGGCACAGCATAATCACGCCGTGCAGGGCGCCGCGCAGGTAAAGTGCGGTGTAGGCGGGGGAGCTGATGCGTTCGCGGCTCATGGTGCCGTCCTCAAGGCCGGTGTGAATGGCGGCGGTCATCAGGGTCATCAGTTCATTCTTGGAGCAGAGCATTTCTCTGGTCTGATCTTCATCCGCCTCGCCGATCACGGTAGCGGCCGTGGTCAGTGCCGAAAAATAATCGGGCTCTTCAAGGTAGAATCGATAATAAGCCTCACCCATGGCCCGGATTTGCGCCAAACCAGAATCGGCCGCACGGCGGGCGTTCTCGAAACGTGCCACCAGGCTCTGGCCGGCCCGCAACATGATGCCGCGCTGAATCGCCGCTTTGTCCTTAAAGTAGACATACAGTAACGCCCGGCTGAGGCTGGCGACACGGGCGATGTCGTCCATTGAAGTACGCTCATAGCCCTTCTCTGAGAACACCCGTTCAGCGGCGTCCAGAATGGCCTCATACCTTGCCTGCTTTTCCCGTTCCCGTCGTGACTTCAAGGGTTCGTTCATCGTGTTCCCGGCTTCCTGTGCGTTGGCTGCATGATACCTGAAAGTGAATGAAAACCGATTATTGACAATTTGTCAAAGAATGACATTATGTTTGAAAATAATCGGCGGCCGCCACTGGACGGTGGGCCAACAATCAACTTTTCAGGGAAAGGGGCTGAACCTTATGTCTCTCATCAAGCGCGGTGTGTTATCTACTTTTGTTGGCCTTGTGCTGGCGGTTCTGGTGCTGTCGGGTTGTCGTGGTGGTACCGACAGCACCGGCGAAACCTCGTTGGAAAACAAGGCAGTGTCTGTCCGTGTGGCCGAAGTCACCGGCGGCGAGATTGAAGAAATCCCGCTGCGCTTCTCCGGTATTGTGCGCGCTTCCCAGCGCGCAACACTCACGTTTCAGGTGAGCGGTACACTGAGGGAGCGCGCCATCGAGTTGGGCCAGAGCGTAAAGACCGGCGATGTGCTCGCCCGGCTCTATAACCCGGCCCTGGAGCCCGCCAGAGACTCCGCCCTTGCCCGCATAGAAGAACTCAGAACCCAGTTTGATCAGGCCCAGAGAGAGTGGGAGCGCTCCAGCCGACTGCATCAGCGTGGTGTGGTATCGGAGCAGAATCTGGAACAGATTGCTGCCCGCCGGGATTCCCTGAGAGCCAGCATGGCCACTGCGGAGGCGTCACTAGCAGAAGCCACGCGCCTGCTCGAAGAAAGTGTACTGAAAGCGCCATTCGGCGGTCAGGTTGAGGCTTTGCTGGTAGAGCGGGATGAGTTTGTATCGGCCGGCCAGCCGGTGATGCGTTTGTCTTCCCCGCTTGGCCGGGAGGTGGAAGTTCGGGTGCCGGCGCACTTGCTGAGTCATGTGCGGGTTGGGCAGGAGCTGCCGGTCTGGTCTGTTCAGGATCGCAATCGAGCGCCGGAAACCGGCACCGTGATCGAAATCGCCCGGGGTAGCTCCATTCGTGGTGAGCTGCATCCGGTTCTGGTGAGCTTGCCGGTGCACGCCCTTGGTGCTGGCGAGCCGGTAGAAGTCGGTATCACGCCGGTGCGTGCGTCTGCCATGACCGTGCCCTTGCTGGCGGTGGTGCGTAACGACTCCGGCACCAGTGTGTTCAGGGTTGAAGATGCGATTGCTCATCGGGTAACGGTGGAGATAGACCGTGTTATCGGTGAACGCGTGATGGTGCATCCCGGTGAGCTGGCCGCCGGTGATCAGGTGGTGTATGCCGGTACCACCCGTCTGGTGGACGGTGACCGGGTGGAGGTTCGCTGATGACCCGCCGACTGCTCAATTACCAACGCCTGCTGGGCATGGTGGTCACCATGCTTTGCCTGCTAGGGATTGCTGCCTACAGCACCATGCCCAGGCAGGAAGATCCGAGCTTTCCGTACCGGGCCGGCATGATCACGGTCAATTACCCCGGAGCCAGTGCCGAAGCGGTGGAGCGGCTGGTGCTGCGGCCGCTGACCGATGAACTGCGCCAGGTAGAAGAGCTGGATTTTAGTTTTGGCACCGCCCGCACGGGCGTGGCACTGTCTCGACTCAAACTCAGAGACAACATCTACGATACCGATCCCGCCTGGGACCGGGTGCGACAGGCCATGGAACGGGCCAGGCAGGACTTTCCTGATGACGTCGGTCAGATGACCCTGGATGACCGCCTGATCGACATTCCGGCGGTGGTTCTGGCGGTGGGTGGATCGTCTTCCGTGACCGAGCTGTCGAAAGTGGCGGAGCGCCTGAAGCAGAACCTCTCCGACATTCAGGGCATCTCCCGGATCGAGCTGGAAGGCGATGCCGATGAACAGATCACCCTGGCCCTGGACGATGCCGCGTTGTTTCGCCTGGGTATTTCGCCGAAACGTGTGCTGGAAACCCTGGCTCAGCGCAACCAGACCATCCCGGGTGGTTTTGTGGTGGTGGATGGCAAACGTCTGTCCGTTCTGCCCAATACCGAATTTGCCGATATTGATGACATCCGGGCGACGCCCATTGCCTTGCCCGATGGCTCCCAGGTGCCCCTGGCGGCCGCTGCGGATGTCTGGCGAGGGCCGGCAGAGCCGCGCCAGCCAGAAACCTGGTTTGACGGTGAGCGGGTGGTGTTGCTGTCGATCATCATGGAGGAGGGCAGCACCGATGCTATCCGTTTTGGTGAGCGCATCCGTGACCGGTTGAACGAGGTGCGAGTGGATATCGGCCCCTACGAAATACGGGAAATGTTCTTCCAGCCAGACAAGGTCTCCGAACGCCTGGTCAATCTTGCCTGGAGCCTGGTGCTGTCGGTACTAATTATCGTGGCAGTTGTGTTCACCGGCATGGGCATTCGCATGGGCCTGCTGGTGGCGTCCATCCTGCCCATGGTGGCGCTGATCAGCATTGGGCTGTATGACCTGGGTGGCGGAGTGCTGCATCAGATTGCGGTCATCGGCATGGTGATTTCGCTGGGTATCCTGATCGATAACGCCATCGTGATTGTGGAGAATATTCAGGGCCATCTGGATGAGGGGATGCGCCGCCTTGATGCCTTGCGAAAAGCTGTGGGTGAGCTCGCTGGGCCTCTTGGTGCCTCGACCGGAACCACGCTTGCTGCCTTTGCTCCCTTGCTGATGGCCAAAGGCGGCGCGGCAGATTTTACCCGTGGTGTGCCGGTGATGATCATGCTGACACTGTCGGTCAGCTATCTGCTGGCGATATCGGCGGTGCCGCTGCTGGCGGCCCGGTTCCTCAAGCCGAGAAAGAATGTGCAGAGTGACCGCTTGATGGGCCTTGCGCGTTTTCTGGGCGGATTGGTGTTCCGTTATCCAGGTCGGCTGATGCTGGCAGGTGCCTTGTTGGTGATTCTGAGCCTGAGTATGACACCCTTCATGGCCCAGCAGTTTTTCCCGAACGCTGACCGGCCCAGAGTCATTGTTGAACTGTACATGCCGGAGGGCACCGATCAGGTGCGCACGGCAGAAGTCACGGAACGCCTGGAACGGGCGGTACGTACCCGGCCTGAAACTCTCGAAGTGCATCGTTTTGTCGGCTACGCAGGCCCGGCCTTTTACTATAACCTGCAGCGCTCCCCGCAGGCACCAAATCGCGCCAGACTGGTTATCCGGACACCCACTCTGGAAGACACCAATGAGCTGATCCCCTGGATTCGGGAAGAAGTGGCTGCTCACCTGCCAGAGGTCGATCTGTCGGTCGGTATTCTGGGCCAGGGTCCGCCCCGAGCGGCTCCGGTCGAGGTGCGGGTGTACCACGCCGATGATGATGCCCGGGCAAGGGCGACAGAACAGCTATTTGCCTTGATGCGAGGAGTGAACGGCACGGTAGATGTGCGTCACGATCTGGATATCGGCGTACCCAGCATCGCCATCAACGTGGATGATGCGACCGCTGCCCGTTATGGCCTGAACCGGGCTGACGTTGCCCAGAGCCTGTATGGCCAGAGCTTTGGTGCGGTGGCCGAGCGCTACCGCCAGGAAGACGACCCCATCCCGATGATCCTTCGATCCCGGGAAGGGACGTCGTTGTCGCTGTCACGGCTGTTGTCCGTTAACACCTATAACGACCAGGGTGATGCCATCCCGCTGTCTGCCGTCGCCACGGTAGAGACCACCTGGGAGCCTGCGGCCAGATACCTGCGTAACGGGGTGAGGGTGAATACCGTTAGCTCCAATCTGGATGCCGGCTTCAGCTTCAGCCAGGTTCTCGACGGCCTGGATGCCGCACTGGCGCAACAGCCTTTGCCCGCGGGCACTCGACTGGAAATGGGTGGTGATGCGGAAGGTTCCAATGATGCCAACACCGCCCTGCTGACAGCCGCGCCCATCGGCATGCTGTTACTACTGTTCTTCCTGCTGCTGCAATTCAACTCGTTCCGGCGGGTCGGGATTATCCTGCTGACGGTGCCGCTGGCGACCGTGGGCATCTTCCCCGGCCTGGTGTTGTCGGGGTCGCCGTTCGGCTTTCAGTCGCTGCTGGGAGTGATCGCGCTGGTGGGCATCGTGGTGAACAATGCCATCGTGCTGCTGGATGTGATGGATCGTGAGCTGGAGAAGGGCAGGGCGATTCGTGATGCGGTCAGAACCGCCGTTGAACGACGCACCCGACCCATCCTGCTCACCACTGCGACCACTGTGGCTGGCTTGTTGCCCCTAGCGTTCTCCAGCTCCACCCTGTGGCCACCCATGGCCTGGGCGATCATCTCTGGCCTGCTGGCGTCCACCGTGCTGACTTTGCTGGTGATTCCGTCCGTATGCACCCGCTTGATCAAACTGCCGGTCAGCGAACCGGAGAACGCCCCGGCCTGACCGTCAGGCCGACCCTCTGCCCCACCGGGACTTCCCGGTTGGGGAATATAATCGCCTCCGGCGCCGTGCCGACTCGGTAGCAGGTTTGATCGTCTTCCCAGATCACCGTGCCGGGCTGGTACTCGGTAAAATTGGCCACATCGTCCGGCACATGAAAGGTGAACGACGGCCCGGTATTGAGGATCTCATGCACCACCTCAAACACCGTCAGATGATCAAACGGCGGCGCAGCTGCAGGCGCTGACGCACCGCAGAAGCGCCGCCGCAACGCTCGTTCAATACCGCGAAACCGCCTCAAGTCATTGTGCCCGAACGGCTCCACCTTACCCAGCTCCACTGTGAAACTCTCTGCGTTCAACAAGCTGGCGGTAAACGACGAAAACACCGTGGATTCCTTATGCTGAAGCAGCAGCGTTTCCACCTCCGCCTCCAGCAAAAACTCACACTGCCCGGCGGGCACCGAACGCCCCTCCACAAACGGATACAACGCAAACCGCTCCCGCTTCGATGGCCGGATAGCTGTGTGCAAATCATAATGACTCAGCGCCAACCCCTGATGCGCCATCGCAAACTGCCGACACATCTCCTCCAGAAACTGCGCCCGCCGGGCCTCCGGCAACCCCGCATAGTCCGCCTTGCCATGGGCCCCGTTAAACAGCCGGTTCATATTCACATCAATAAACCGCGAGCCCGCCGCCATCGCCGGTGGGTTGCCCAGAATCAGCAACAGCGGACAAGCCAGCTGCCATGCCCCGGCTAATAGCTCAGTTACCAGGCTGTTCAATACCTCAATAGGCGCCGTCTCGTTACCGTGAATGCCAGCAGAGATGATCAGCGCTTCTTTGTTCGGGTTGTTTCTTCCGTCCGCTGGCGTTAGCCACAGCACGCCGTTGGCTTTGCGGGAAATCTGAGCGCCATCGGCAAGCCGGGTTTTGATTTCGGGGAGGTCGTCGTCGGCATTGGCGAGGGTATGAACCAGCCAGTCAGGATGGAAGTCAAAGAGGCGATTTGAAACGTTCATAGACTCCCCGCAATAAGTTTGGGGTCAGCCGGCGGGACAGGCTTTCCGGGAATCTTGGAGGCCATGGATGGCCGGAACGAAGCGCACACGGACGTGCTTGTAGCGTTTCCCGGAAAGCCTGTCCCGCCGGCTGGCCTTGCACAAGACGGGTCAGGAGCCAGCCGGCCTCTGATGCCGCAATAGATGATTTTCCAGCTTACGGAAGGCGAACACCAGAATAAACGTCAGTACCATATAAAGCAGCGCCACAAAGATAAACGCCTCAAAAGGCGCGTAAAACCGCGAGTAAATATTCCGCGCCGCCCCGGTCAAATCAATAATCGTCACAACACTGGCAATCGCACTCGCATGCAGCATAAAAATCACCTCGTTCGAGTACGCCTGCACCGCCCGCCGCGCCGCATTCGGCAGAATAATCCGCCGCATCCGCAACAGCCAGCCCATGCCGTAAGCCTTCGCCGCCTCAATCTCGCCATTGGGTGTGGCGATGATCGCGCCCCGAAGAATCTCCGTGGTATAGGCCGCTGTATTCAGCGTAAACGCCAACAAAGCCGGGTAAAACGGCTCCCGGAAAATGGTCCACCAGAAGGTTTCCTGAATACCGGGAATCTGCGCCACACCGTAATAGATAATATACAGCTGAATCAGCAGCGGCGTGCCGCGAAACAAATAGGTGTACAGCCAGATCGGGCCAGACACAAACGGATTTCTCACCGTGCGCAGGATCGCCAGCGGCAGGGCAATCAACAGACCAATCACCAGCGACAAGAATACCAGCTGCACCGTCGTCACCATGCCGCCCCAGTATTCCATCAGGGTCATGGCGTTGAAGATATCGTTCTCATTCAACCATTCGGCAATGAAATCAGGCATCGATCAATTCCCCCGAACCACGCCGACATTGGCTCGCTTGTCGAGCCACTTGATAAACAATTCTGATCCCGCGGTCAGCAACAGATAAACCGCCGCCACCGGAATAAAGAAGTGGAACGGCATGCGCTCCGCCTTGGCCGCTTCCTCCGCCACCCGCACCATATCGGTCAGGCCAATAATGGAGACCAGTGCCGTGGTTTTCAGCAGCACCTGCCAGTTGTTGCCGATGCCGGGCAGGGCGTGGCGCAGCATTTGCGGAATCATCACCCGCCGAAAAGTGTGCCAGCGGGAAAAACCGTAGGCCTTGGCAGCCTCAATCTGGCCAACATCTACCGCCAGAAACGCACCCCGGAAAGTTTCCGTCATATAGGCGCCAAAGATCAGCCCGATCGTCACCACACCAGAGATAAACGGATCGAACTGAAAGAAAAAGTCGATTTGCCTGGTTTCCCACAAATAATCGGAGAGCGCGTTAACCGCCACCTGGCCACCGTAGTAGAACAGCAGCATCATCACCAGATCGGGCACGCCACGAATCAGTGTGGTGTAAGCGGTTGCCACGCCAGTTAGTACCCGGTTGCCAGAGAGTTTGGCCGAGGCGCCAAGCAACCCCAGGGTGAGTGCGAGAGCAAGCGAGAGGAAGGCCAGCTCAATGGTAACCACTGCCCCTTCAGCGAGGGCCGGGCCGTAGCCTTTCAGATCAAGCATGGAAATATCCGGAAAGCGGGGAGCAGCCAGATGACTGCTCCCGGGGTCTTGTTAGATCTTGATATCGTAGCTGAAGTACTTGTTCATGATGGCGTCGTAGGTGCCATCTTCTTTCAGCTTTTTAAGCGCTGCGTTGATGTCTTCGGCCAGTTGGGTGTCACGCTTGCGCATGGCAACGCCCACGCCGTCGCCCAGCTTTACTGACTCGCCAACTTCTTTGTAACCGTCGCGGTTCAGAATGGTTTGCTCGCCTACCGGGTAGTCAACGAAAACTGCATCCAGACGCTGGCCCTCGAGATCCAGAACCATATCTTCCGCCGTGGTGTAGCGCTTGATGGAAACCACGCCGCCCATGTTCTCGGTGACGTAGGTGTCCATGGTAGTGCCGCGCTGCACGCCCACGTTCTTGCCCCTCATGGCGTCCATGTCGGTTACGTCGGTGTCGAAGGACTCAGGGCCAAACCAGCCACCCGGAGTGATGTAGTACGGCTCGGAGAACAGCACACGCTCTGCGCGCTCAGGAGTGATCGACATGGACGACATGATGATGTCGAACTTGCGCGCCAGAAGGCCCGGAATCATACCGTCCCACGCCTGGATCACGAATTCACAGTTGGCGTTCAGCTCTTCACACATGGCGGTGGCCAGTTCCACTTCAAACCCGGTCAGCTCGCCGTTTTCATCGCGGTATTCAAATGGCTCGTAGGGAATGTCAAAAGCAACGCGCAGGTTGCGATCCTGGGCCTGAGCGGTGCCGGCGATCATGGCCAGAACACAGCTTGCTGCAACAATCAGTTTTTTCATGTGTCACTTCTCCAGTCTTTTGCCGTTACGGCTTTATTCTTTATGGAAGTTTCAGTTTCAGTACCGGTTTCAAGATAGCACCGGTGCTTAGAACTTGGGAGCAAGAAATTGCTTCATGCGTTCCGACTCCGGATGGTCGAAGACCTTGTCCGGTGAACCCTGCTCCTCAATCACGCCCTGATGCAAGAACAGGACCTGATTGGACACATCCCTTGCAAACGCCATCTCGTGGGTGACCACGATCATGGTGCGGCCTTCCTCGGCCAGACTCTGCATAACCCTTAGAACTTCTCCAACCAGCTCGGGATCGAGAGCGGAGGTGGGCTCGTCAAACAACATAACCTCCGGCTCCATCGCCAGGGCACGGGCAATGGCGGCACGCTGCTGCTGGCCGCCAGACATCTGGGCCGGGTAATAGTCTTTGCGCTCGTAAATGCCGACTTTGTTCAGGTAAGACTCGGCTCGCTCGATGGCTTCCTTCTTGGGGATTTTCAGCACGTTGATCGGTGCTTCGATAATGTTTTCCAGCACGGTCATGTGGGACCACAGATTAAAGCTCTGGAAGACCATGGAGAGCCGGGCCCGGATCAATTCAACCTGGCGGTTATCCGCAGGTACGCGCACACCTTTGCGGTTATTTTTGAACCGTATTGGGTCACCGTGCACGATTATGTCGCCTGAGGTGGGGGTTTCCAGCAGGTTGATGCAGCGTAAAAAGGTGCTTTTACCGGAGCCGGAACTGCCGATCAGGGAAATGACATCGCCTTTACGGGTTTCCAGAGAAATGCCTTTCAGGACTTCGAGCTGGTCGAAGGTCTTGTGGATGTCCCTGCAAATCAGTGGCGCTGTTTCCGCCATGGGGTGACTCCTGGGCTGTCTTGATAAGGGCGCAAGTTTTACGGACTGTCGCCGCGGAAATCAATACCGTTTTGTTGGGTTTTCGTGAAAGTTGTCCGAATAAAGCGGCACTCTGATGACTTCTGCCCCCTGGCTTTCAAGGCCGCGCAGGGAATCCTGAACAAACCTGACATGGGCCATGGCGACCTTTCTGGCGCTGGCGGCCTTGCCGGCCATGACAGCCTGATAGATCTGTTTGTGCTGCTTCATGATCAGTTCGCGCATGTCCGCCCTGGGGTTCAGGTTGGCAACGGAGGCATGCACGGTCAACAGCATCATGTTCTTCAGACCATTGAGCACATGTACCAGGATCGGGTTGTGGGAGGCTTCAACAATGGCCTGGTGGAAACCATGGTCGGGCCGGGCGTTGCTCAGTGGATCGGTTTCTTCCAGTGCCTGGTAGGCCTTGGTAATGCGGTGGCGGTCGCCGTGGGTGGCTCGTTGGGCGGCGAGTTCGGCGGCCTGGCCCTCCAGCTGCTCTCTAACTTCAAGCAGGTCGTACAGGGTGCGTGGGTGGCCGGCAAACAGATGCATCAGTGGGCTGTTGTCGTCATTGGTGCTGGGTACGATGTTGGCGACAAAAGAGCCCCGGCCGTGCTGGGTGTTGATGACCCCGCGACCCTGAAGTTCGTGCAGGGCCTCCCGAATGATTGCCCTGGAGACCCCCAGTCGGGTTGCGAGCTGACGCTCTGATGGCACCTTCTGCCCGGGGGCCAGCCCGCCATCGAGTATCAGTCGTTCCAGCCGGAAGGATATTTCCTGGGATATGCCCATCGTCTTTACCTGCATGGTCGCTCTGGTCTGACCAGTTGTTGTCAGTTGTGTAGATCTAGAATCCTTCCCTGTATACGCTCTCCAGACCGCTAACTATGGCCCATGGCAGCGGTTTCGTCCATTTTGCCAGATCCACAAACTGGTCTGACCAGTTGGCTATTTTCTGGACTAAAACTGTTGTGGTCAGGAGTATCACGCTTAAGGATCGTGTTCAGTGCTTCCGTGTGTGTTGGCGGCATTGGCTTGAACCCCGGCTCGCTGCAACATTACGTGGATTGTGCCGGGGTGGGCATCGATCACTTTTTTACACAAACGCCAGTAACCGGTGTCTGATATGAAAACTGAAGCCAAAGCCAGCAAGGCGATGCTGGCCGAGCAGTTCCGATCCTTTATCGATCCGGAATTCGTGATTACGGATGATGAAACGCTGAAACCCTACGAGTGCGATGGCCTGGCCATGTACCGGGAACTGCCCATGATGGTAGTGCTGCCAGACACCGTGGCCCATGTGCAGCGGGTGATGCGTATCTGCCATGAGCACAGTGTGCCCGTCGTCGCCCGGGGTGCGGGCACTGGCCTGTGCGCCGGCGCCATGCCTCACAAAGAGGGCGTGGTGCTGTCGCTGGCGAAATTTAACCACATCCTGGAGATAGACCCGGTGGGTCGCACCGCCAGATTGCAGCCAGGCGTTCGCAACCTGGCCATCAGCGAAGAGGCGGCGCAACATGGGCTCTATTACGGGCCAGATCCGTCGTCACAAATCGCCTGCACTATCGGCGGTAACGTCGCCGAGAACTCTGGTGGTGTGCACTGCCTCAAATACGGTCTGACCGTGCACAACATCCTCAGCGTGGAAATTATCACCGCCGAGGGTGACCGGGTGACGGTCGGCAGCGATGGCCTGGATGGTTGCGGTATGGACTTGCTGGCTTTGCTGACCGGCTCTGAAGGCTTGCTGGGTGTGGTCACCGAGGTGAAGGTAAAACTGCTGCCCAAGCCGGAAGTGGCTCAGGTGATCATGGCCGGGTTCGACAGCATCGAAAAAGCCGGTGATGCCGTGGGCGCGGTGATTTCCCACGGCATTATTCCCGGTGGTCTGGAGATGATGGACGGCCACGCTATTCTGGCTGCCGATGATTTCTGTGGCGCTGGCTACCCCCGGGATGCCAAAGCCCTGCTGTTGTGTGAGGTGGACGGCACCGAAGAAGAGGTGCACGAGCACATCGCCGAGGCGGAGGGTGTTTTCCGCAAACTGGGGGCAACGTCGATTCGTACCTCCCAGAGTGAGGATGAGCGAGCACTGCTGTGGAAGGGCCGCAAGTCGGCGTTCCCGGCGGTGGGTCGGATTTCGCCGGATTACTACTGTATGGATGGCACCATCCCGCGCCGGCATCTGGCCAGGGTGCTGCTTGAAATGGAAACCATGTCAAAGCAATTCGGCCTGAGGGTGGCCAATGTGTTCCACGCCGGTGACGGCAACCTGCACCCTTTGATCCTGTTCGATGCCAATGTGCCCGGTGAGTTCGACAGGGCGGAAGCCTTTGGCAGCGCCATTCTGGAGCTGTGTGTGGCGGTGGGTGGCTGCATTACCGGCGAGCATGGCGTAGGCGTTGAAAAAATTCGCCAGATGGCGGTGCAGTTCAATGACGAAGAACTGCAGCAGTTCCACGATGTGAAAGTGGCTTTTGATCCCACCGGCATTCTTAATCCCGGTAAAGGAGTGCCTACCCTGAAGTTCTGCCAGGAATACCGCTCCATCGAGCACAAGCAACACAAGCACGAACAGGCGGATGCTGCCCATGGCTGATCAGATTCAAGCAATACAGGAGCAAGTGCTCCAGGCCCGCAGCGAAGGGCATAAACTCAATATACTGGGCGGCGGCTCCAAAGCTTTCATGGGGCGGAACGCAGACCCAGCGGCTGGCACTCTGAGCCTTGCTGAACACACCGGTGTGGTTGAGTATCACCCGGTGGAACTGGTGCTGACCGTGCGCGCCGGAACCCCATTGACGGAAATCGAAGCGGTGCTGGCGGAGCATGGCCAGTGCCTGCATTTTGAGCCGCCGCACATCAGCGAAACTTCCACCATTGGCGGCACGCTGGCTTGTAACCTGTCCGGACCGTCCCGGCCGTGGGCTGGCTCTGTGCGGGATCAGGTGCTGGGCGTGCGCCTGCTCAATGGCAAGGGCGAGCATCTGCGTTTTGGTGGTCAGGTGATGAAGAATGTGGCGGGTTACGATGTTTCTCGGCTACAGGCTGGAGCTATGGGTACCCTGGGCGTGATCACTGAAATCAGTCTCAAAGTCATGCCCAGGCCTGCGGCAACCATCACCCTGGTGCGCGAGATGGCCATGGACGAGGTGGTTGACTACATGAACCGCCGGGCTGCCGAGCCCAAGCCCATTACCGGTGCCTGCTGGGTGGATGGCAAGGTTTATCTGCGACTGGCGGGTGCCCGTTCCGCCGTGGAGGCTACTGCGGACAAGTGGGGTGGGGATGTTGTGGCCGATGGCGACACCTTCTGGCGGCAGGTTCAGGATCTTCAACATGGCTTTTTCGATGATCAAAGCACGCCACTCTGGCGCTTCTCTGTTGGCTCCACCGCTAACATGCCCGCCCTTGACGGCCCCTGGATGATCGACTGGATCGGCTCGCAGCGTTGGTACCGCGGCGAGGCGTCAATCAGTGATCTGGAGCCGTTGGCCCGGGCGGCGGGCGGTCAGGTCAGCTTGTTCCGTGGCGGTGATCGCAATGGCGAGGTGATGCACTCCCAGCCCGAGGCGCTGAAAACCATCCAGCGCCGCGTGAAAAACTCGTTTGACCCCGACGGCATCTTCAATCCCGGCCGTCTCTATAGCTGGTTGTAATTATGCAAACGAATCTGGTTCAACAATTTGCCAATACCTCCGAAGGGCAGGAGGCGGAGGAAATCCTCCGGGCCTGCGTACATTGTGGTTTTTGCACGGCAACCTGTCCGACGTATCAGGAACTGAACGACGAGCGTGATGGCCCCAGGGGTCGCATCTATTTGATGAAGATGTTTCTCGAAGGCGGCGAAGCCACCGAGAAAACCCGTGAACATCTGGACCGCTGCCTGACTTGTCGCAGCTGCGAGACCACCTGCCCATCCGGCGTGCAATACGGTCGGCTGGTCGATATCAGCCGGGGCCTGCTGGAAAAAGAACTGCCGAGAAGCCATCAGGAAAGATGGCTGCGCTGGGCGTTGACCCGCATCCTGCCAGAGCGCCGGCTGTTTGGTTTGCTGCTCAGGCTCGGGCAGTTGTTTCGCCCGATACTGCCCGAGAAACTGCGCATCAAGGTGCCGGCTCGCCGTGAGGCCAGCCCATGGCCGGCATCCAGCCACAGCCGCATTGTGTTGGGCCTTGCCGGTTGCGCGCAGCCGTCTGCCGCACCCAACACCAATGCCGCGACCGCGCGGGTACTGGACAAGCTGGGCATAACCCTGGTGGAAGCGCCCAAGGCAGGCTGTTGTGGTGCGGTGAATTATCACCTGTCAGAACATGAACGTGGGCTGGAGCAGATGCGCCGTAACATCGATGCCTGGTGGCCCGCCATTGAAGCCGGCGCCGAAGCGATTGCGATGACGGCTTCCGGGTGTGGCGCGATGGTGCAGGACTATGGCCATCTGCTTAAAGACGATCCGGTGTATGCCAGCAAGGCCCGCAAGGTCAGTGAGCTCTGCATCGATCTTGGCGCCTTCCTGTTGAAGCAGGATCTGGAGCCGCTGAAGGCCAGTGCTCAGGCCGGCAAAGTGGCTTTTCATTGCCCCTGCACCCTGCAACATGCGATGAAGCAGAGTGGTGTGGTTGAACAGGTGCTGACCCAGGTAGGCATTGACTTGGCGACAACCAGAGACAAGCATCTGTGTTGTGGCTCTGCTGGTACCTACTCCATCCTGCAACCCAAGATGAGCCAGAAGCTGCTGGACAACAAGCTCAAGGCGCTGACGGTGGATAACCCGGTTAAAATCGTGACCGCGAACATAGGCTGCCAGTTGCACCTGGACACTAAATCCGAGGTGCCGGTGCAGCACTGGATCGAATTGCTGGACCGTTAAACCGATCCCAGCAGGATCGATCTGATTGCCGTATAGTTTTGCCCGGTGTCTGCAACTGACACCGGGCTCAACGGATAAAATTCAACCTCACAGGATGTGAACCTATGCCAAGGACCATGGCTCCGCTTTTGCTTTTTTTGTTCTCCTGCTCCGCTCAGGCGGAAGCTTACCGCTGGATTGATGCTAACGGCTCTATTCACTTTTCGGATACGCCGCCGGTGATGGGTGGGCACTCACGGATTGAGTTGCGGTCGCCGGCGACGGTGCCAATGAACGAGAATATTCTCCAGGCCGATCGCGTTAGCCGACAGCGCAAGGAGCTGGACCAACTGCTCGCGCCAAACAGTAAAGAGCGTTACGCTCAATCCCGGCGCGAACAAGAGACCCGTAACAAACAGTGCGAAAAAAAACGTAAGCAACTGGACCGATTGCAAACCAGATTAAGGGCTGGCTATGGCAATGATCGGGGTAATAATCTCAGGCAGAAGCGACGAGAACTGAGCCAGTCTTACAGCCGCGAGTGCATGCTTAATTAGTCGTATTTCGGAAAGCGTCATTGCTAAAACCAGCCTGTTATTGTTAGCTATCTACCTTCTCTTGGGGGGTAGATTTTGTCTCACTTTCAGCTTGCGTTGCTGCTCGGTATAACGGTGGCACTGGGGCCCCTCGCCCTGGATGCCTATTTGCCCGCTTTTCCTGAAATTGCCCGGGGTTTCGCTATTGCCCATGGCGATGTCGGGCTTACCTTGAGTGCCTATGTAGCAACACTGGGAATGGCCCAGCTGGTGGGTGGTCCGTTGTCTGATCGCTACGGTCGCAAGGGCATCCTCTTTGGTGGTCTTGCCGTTTTTGCGATCGCCAGTGTAATGATTGCGCAAGCGGAAACTCTGGGTGTCATGATCGCGTGGCGGGTGGTTCAGGGCGTTGGTGGTGCGTTCTGCGCTGTGTCTGTACCTGCGATTGTGCGGGACCAGGTGGGCGGGCAGGATGCCGCCCGGCTCTACGGATTGATCGGCCTGATCATGTTTATCGCCCCGGCGGCGGCACCTGCCCTCGGGACGTTGATGCTGGCATTGGGTGACTGGCACTGGATTTTCCTGGTCCTGGCCGGCTACGCCGCTCTTGTCGCACTGGTATTGCAGCTGGCGCTGTTCCCCCGCCTGAAACCCAGGCCCCGGGCCACAACACCGGTGAAGACGCTGGTAACCAACTACCTGTTGGTGCTGCGGCACAAAACCACCATGCGCTTCATCGGTATTCAGGTGATGTGCTTTAGCACTATGTTGTTGTTCATTACCCACTCGTCGTTTATCTATCAGGAGTGGTTTGGCCTCTCCAACAAGGCTTTCTCGATGCTATTTGCAGCGAATATTGCGTTGATGGCAGTGCTCAATCTGATCAACCGGCCCTTGCTGAAGTTCTTCCCGTCAGTGGTGTTGCTCAGGGTCCAGGTCATTCTCCAGTTTGTAGCATTGATTGCGCTGGTCACTGTTGTGGTGATGGACGGACCATTCTGGATGGTGGCCGCCTGCATTATTGCAGCCATTGGTTTTCAAGGCGGGATCGTGCCGAACAACATGGCCAACGCGCTGGAATTTTTCCCGCACCTGGGTGGCACCGCGGCGGCCATGCTGGGGGCTTCGCAGTTTACCCTGGCGGGCGGAGTCAGTGCGCTGTCTTCAGCGTTTGGTGGCGGCGCCTTGTTGCCTATTGTTGTCAGTATGATGGCCTGTTCTGCCGGTGCGGTTGTGCTGGCGTGGGGCGCGCCCATGGCGGTTGCCCGGGAGAAGGCCGCCGAGGCAGCCTGATCACCGGGTTAGCGCTTTTGGATGTGGCGCCGTACGTTGATCAACAGTGGGCTGCCGGTGGCGGGATCGTGGATCAGGTCACAGCTAACGCCGTAAAGTTCCTGCACCAACGCCGGTGAGACGATCTCTGCCGGTGCGCCTTCCTCAATGATCACGCCTTGCTTCATGGCGACCATGTGGTCCGCGTAACGGCAAGCGCTGGCCAGATCATGGACCACCATGGCAACGGTCTTGCCTTGCCCGCTCAGGTGGCGAATCAGCTCAAAGACTTCAATCTGATGGCCCAGATCCAGCGCCGATGTGGGCTCATCCAGTAGCAGCAGCGGTGTCTCCTGGGCTACGGCCATGGCAATCCAGGCCCGCTGGCGCTGGCCGCCGGACAGCGTATCCAGTGGTCGGTCGATCAGATAGCCAACATCGGCGGCGGTAACCGCATGGTCAAACGCCCGTTGATCCCCCTCTGACCAGGGTGTCATCCAGCCTTGATGGGGCTGGCGGCCAAAGCGCACCAGGTCGCCGACGGTGAGCCCCTCCGGTGCGGTATTTTCCTGTGGTAGCAGGGCCAGTTTCCTGGCCACTTCTTTGGTCGGCAACCGGTGAATGTCCTTACCGTGCAGCAACACGATTCCGGACGACGGTGCGTGAATCCGGGCTAATCCATTAAGCAAAGTAGACTTGCCGCAGCCATTGGGGCCGACAATGGCGGTGACTTTGGCTGGCGGCAGTTGCACGCTCAGGTCTTTCGCCACAGTGAGGTGTCGGTGCGCCAGCGTGATGCGCTCGGCCGCAAGGGTATCGGTTGAGATCATGTCAGGCTCCGTGTTGAGGGTCTCAGCAGAATCCACAGCAGGTACGGACTGCCAACGATGGCGGTGATGATGCCGACCGGAATCTCCAGCGGGGAGAGCAGAGTGCGGCCCAGCAGATCGGCCACTACCATAAAGCCAGCGCCCGCCAGAGCAGATGCGGTGAGGGGAACTTTGCCGGGCCGGCACAGGCTTCTGGCCAGTTCAGGGGCCAGCAGGGCCACCAGCCCGACCGGGCCGCAAACTGATACCGCCAGGCCGGTCATCAGTACCGACAATCCCAGCCCCAATAATCGGGTGCGCTTCAGTTTTATGCCCAGCGTTATGGCGACCGGATCTGAGAACTGAAGGCTATTCACGGCGCGGCTGAGGAACATCAGCGCCAGCCAGCCGACGGCCAGGCCCAGCGCCAGTAACTGCACACTTTCAGGGGTGCGTGCGTTAAGGCTGCCCACGGTCCAGGGATAGGCGGCGTTGGCGTCATCGATGGCGACCTGGCTGAGCATGACCTGGGTGACCGCGCCGGCTATAGCGCCGATGCCCAGTCCCGCAACAATAAAGCGATAGCCGCGGGTGCCATTGGCCCCGGCCAATCCGAAGGCCAGGACCGTTGCGGTGGCAGCGCCCGCCAGAGCCATGGCCGAGGGGGCCAGGGCGATGCCCGTGCCCACAACAGAGGCGACGGCAAAGGCAGTAGCTGCGTTGTCGATACCGATGATGCCGGGGGTGGCCAGCCGGTTGCGTGCCAGGGTTTGCATCAGACACCCGGCCAGAGCTAACGCGGCGCCACTGAGCAGGCCTGCCATGACCCGGCTAAGTCTCAGTTCGTTGATCACAAAGGCGGCCATCGGATCGACAGTAGTGCCGGTGAGGGCGCGGATAACCTCCGCCGGCGCAATTTGCACGGTCCCCATGGACAGCGACGTCATGACCGCGGCACCGGCGAGCACCAGAAGAACAAGGTTAGCAACCAGAGTGCGTTTGTCGGGCATGGTGAAGCGGTATCGGTGCATCACAGTGAAGGCATCCGGCCGGCGCGAACAATCGCCAGCAAAACAGGGGCTCCGATCAGGGCGGTGACCACGCCCAGAGGCATTTCCGCCGGCGCCGCAATCAAACGGGAAACCACGTCGGCTGCCAACACCACGGCAGGGCCGATGGGCAGGCACAGCCATAGGGTTTTGCGAATGTCTGGCCCGGCAAAGGCGCGGGCAATAAAGGGCACGACCAGACCAACAAAGATCAGCGGCCCGGCCAGAGCCGTGGCAGCGCCGACCAGCAGGGCAACGATAATGGTGATCAAAAAACGGATACGGCCGGGATGGTGGCCAAGCCCCACTGCTGCACGCTCACCCAGTGCCATGGCTGCCAGCGGCCTGGCCACCACGACGACCAACGCCAGTGCAATGACCAGCGAGGGCAGGGTGGCCTGAAACGTTGCCAGGGTTTTGCCCGCAATGCTGCCGGTAATCCAGAAGCGGATTTCGTCTGCCGCCCGTTGATCCATCAACATCAGCATGGAGGTGAGTGCGAGCAACAAACCACTGAGTGTTGCCCCGGCCAGAACCAGTCGAACCGGATCGTTGCCCAGCCCTTGCACACGTGTGGCGGCAATTACCAGAGAGCAACCTGCCAGCGCACCGGCCTGGGCAATCAGGGTGGTGAGCGTGGCGGTACTGGCACCGACTAGAATAGCAACAGCTACGGCAAACCCCGCACCGGCGCTGACGCCAAGCAATCCCGGTTCGGCCAAAGGGTTGCGGGTCATGGCTTGCAGCAGGGCCCCGGCAATGCCCAAGGCCAGGCCGGTGGTCAGGCCAATCAGGGTTCGCGGCAGGCGCAGTTCAGTAACGACAAACCAGGCCTCACTGGAACCCTGGCCAACCAGCGTGGCCAGGACTTCCAGCGGGGTAACCGGGCCGGCGCCGTATACCAGGCTGGCAACAATTACCCAAAACAGAAAAAAACCTGCCGCGGTCAGCGGCAGGAGTAAGGGGCGAGACGCAACAACGTTTCGCGGTTTTGCTCTGGCAGACAACGAAGCGCTCACGGTGCAAGTTTGGCCAGCGCCGTCTCGATGTCGTCAAGAATGGCGTTGGCTGCCAGCGGGCCGGTGGCGCTGGTCCAGAGTTGGCCGTTGACGGCGACCACCCGGTCCTGGCCATTGGCCTTCAGACGATTGAAGGCGGGTGTTTGGCGGGCGGCCTCCAGTGCCTGCTGGCCATCGGCATTCAGGGTGGCCAGGAACACCCAGTTCTGATCCATGCGGACCAGATTTTCCAGGCTCAGGGGCTGGCTGTGGGGGCGGCTGTCGCCGACCAGACCGTTGTCGGTCACCTGAAAACCGACCGCTTGCAGTAGAGTGACGGAAAACAGTCCCTCTGCCATCACCAAGGGCCCTTGCGGCATCCAGCGCACAAGCGTGGCATCGCGTTGATCCTCAGGCACTGTTTTTTCCACCAGAGCGGCGACTTCGGCAATGCGGGCTTTGACGTCTTCAATGACGGTTTCAGCGGCTTCGTCGCGCCCCAGTGCCCGGCCAAACAGCCGGGTTTCCTGTTCCCAGCTGTCTGCCTGGAATAAGGGTACGTTCGACACCACCACCGGGGCAATCCGGGACAGCAGTTGATACTGTTGCTGGTTGGTCTGGGCTGGTGCCAAGATAATATCCGGGCGGGCTGCAATCACCGCCTCAATATTGGTTTCTGCAGGTGCGCCCACGATGGCGATATCACCGGCCAACGGCTTGATGTATTCAGCGACGTCGTTGCCGCCCCGAGTGATCACCGCGCCAATGGCGTTGGCTCCGACTGCCAGGGCGGAGTCCAGTGCGCCTTCATAAAGGGTGACAACCCGTTGTGGTTCGCTGTTGATAGTGACTGTGCCATATGCCGTGTCCACGCTGTGAGTCGCCGCGCAGGCTTGCCCCAGAGCCATGGCGCCTAAGAGGGCTGCGGCGGCTGTGAAAAAGCGTTTGATTGGCTTGTGTTGGCTCATGAGACTTGGACCCCGGGGAACAGATAGTTTGCAAAGCAAGCTGGAAAGTAATGATAATGGTTCGCATTATAATTTTAAAGCGATAACTTGAGACAGTGGGTTTCATAATGTGGAACGACAAGATGTACGATCTCTCAGAACTTGAAGCGTTTGTCTCAGTGGTTCGAACAGGTAGCCTGACGGCCAGTACCCGAGACCTTGGTCTGCCGAAATCGACGCTGAGCCGGAAAATTCGCCAGCTGGAGCAGGCGGTAGGGCAGCCTTTGTTGCTACGCCAATCCCGGCGCATTGTGCCGAATGATGCGGGCAGGGTTTTCTATCGCTACAGCAGTGACATTCTGGAGTTGGTGACTCAGGGGCGCGAGGCACTGGACGAGTTAAAAGAAGATGTCAGCGGTAAACTGGAGCTCCGCTGCCATGAAGCCTTTGTTCGTGGTTGGTTTTCTGGCGTGGTTCGATCATTTCTGGAAATGAATGGTGATGTGCGGGTGTCGATAGGCACCCAGCAAACCATGCCCGGCGAGCTGGATGAGGGCGTTTGCCTGTGGCTTGGGGAGGTGGGTCAAACCACCCTTCGCCAAGAGCTTTTGGGGAGTCTGAGTCAGGGCATCTACGGTAGTCCGAGCTATTTCGAGCGGTATGGTATACCGACCTCACCAGGGCAGCTTGATGGCCACCGTTGGATTGATCTGCTTGGTGTGTCAGAGCAGGATCTGGTTTTGCGTCATCCCCAGCAGGGAAACTATCCGCTTGCCACGCCTGTCCGCGCGTTTACTGTCGATCAGTCGTGCGTTCAGGGCGATGCCATAGCGGCTGGCCGAGGCTTGGGGTTGATCCCGCGCTGGCTCGCTGATCGCAGGCTGGAAGCGCATCCGGGACAGTTCGAGTTGTGCCTGCCAGAGTGGCAAGGACCACTGTTGCCGGTGACCTTGCTGTATCCTCACGGTTGTTTGCCCCGAAGGGTCAGGGCATTCATGGCGCACCTGCGTTCCAGCGTGCCGGATGAATGGCTCGGAGATCGGGTCATGGCGACGGCTGTTCCGGAAACCGGAACGCACCATACCGGTACTTGACGCGTTGGGCTATGGTAACTTTCCTGAAATTGATAAGCATTCCCATAAACGTTCGGGTTTGAACGCCTTGCAGGTATTCAAGACCAGTTGATTCAGGAAAGACCATGAAAAACCATACAACGGTACTGACGGCTTCGGTTGCCGCGATTGCTCTGGCGGGTTGTGCGACAACCGGCTCTATAAATGGTCCCACAGTCATCAGCTACGACCACGGCGCTTTGGACACCCTCGTTGAGCTGGGTGTAAATGAACAGATTTTGGCGCTGCCTCATCGTGGCCTGCCCGACTACCTGAATGGGATGCAGTCCAGGGTGCCTGATGCGGGCAGCCTGAAACTGCCAGACCAGGAACTGATTGACGAGCTGAACCCGGGTCTGGTGCTGATGACCAGTCGTCAGGATACTGAGATCCAAATGCAAGTGGCCCGGCTTGCCCCGGTGCGCGATGTGACGTTGGCGGAAGGTGATTATCGCGAAGCGGTGAATGAGCGGGTGATCAGTCTGGCGAGTTACTACGGGCTCGAGGAAACCGCCGGCACCAAACTGGATGCGCTCTGGCAGCACGTCGCTGAACAGAAAGCCGCAGTGGCTGCTGGGGGAACCGTGACGGTATTAACCCATAACGACGGTAACCTGTCGCTGCGCAGCGAACCAGTTATTTTTGATTTGCTGGAACTGACCGCTGCCACCGTTCCGGATACTGTCCAACCGGTCACTCGTGGCGAGCGCACTTTCTACCCGGTGACGGAGGATATTCTGGCTGAGATGGCGCCGGATACCCTGCTGGTGGTGGATCGCAGTGCTGCCATTGGTGGTGAGCCGCTGGCACGGTTGACGTTGCAATCTGCCTTGAGTCAGAGGGGCGTCTCAACCAGGGTGATGATTCTGAACCCGGGCCTGTGGTACCTCTCAGGTGGTGGCCTGCAGAGTGTCCGTCTGCAGGTGGATGAGGTGGTCAACGCAGTCCGGTAGTGCCTGCCAACGGGGCGTTCATAAAAGGGCCTGCTAGTGATCTCTGGCAGGCCCTTTTTGTTGAGATGGCTTTTGTAAATAATGTGCAGTTATGAATCTCATACTCAGTAGAAAAGGCTTTGACAGTTCCGCCGGTGGCTGCCCCAACCCTGTCTTTCCCGACGGACGTTTTTTGGCGCTGCCCATCCCTGATGACCAATCACCGATCCGCTACGGTCAGATTCAGCATCAGGGTCACAGCATTGGTAGACTGGTATCCCAGCTTACCGGCAAGCCGGCCTTTTCCCGAAAAGGTGCCCATCTGGACCCGGATGTGATTGAAGATGCATTCCCGCGGCAACCCGGTTGGCGGCCGATGCTTGGCCAGCACAGCTCAGCCCAGGCTCACCTTGTTAATTGCGGCGTGGGGCAGGGAGATCTATTTCTATTTTTTGCGTTATTCCGGCCGGTTGAAAAGTACCGTGGGCGCTGGCGATTCGTGCCGGGCAGTCGGGCGTTCCATGCCATCTGGGGATGGTTGCAGGTGGGCGAAGTCTGGCTGTTGGATGGAATGACAGAGGTACCGCCTTGGGCTGCTTATCATCCGCACCTGCATGGCGAGCGTTCCCGTCAGAACTGTCTTTATGTGGGCAGTGATCGGCTTGATCTGCCGGGACTGGATCTGCAACGACCCGGTGCGGGCACGGTTGGGCGGTTGGCGAGCCTCCAGCGACTGACGGCCCCGGACGCGGTGCAAGTGACAGACTGGCGGTTACCTGTTGCTTTTATGCCTGGGCCTGGTCAGCAGCCTTTAAGCTATCATCATAATTTGGCACGCTGGCGGATGGGTGACAGTCCGGACTATTGCCGTTTGAAGAGTGTTGCCCGGGGCCAGGAGTTCGTGTTGGATCTTGACGACTACCCGCCCGTGATGGATTGGCTGATCTCGTCAGGCCTTTTTGTCTCACCTGATGAACCCGTCTGAGCTTGCTGCGCGTTCTTGCGGTACGTAGTAGGTGTACAACCCACTTGCTTGCGAAAAGCGGTATTGAATGTGGATTTTGAGTTAAATCCCACCGCATAACATATTTGCGATATGCCAATATCAGTGCTTTTCAGAGCAGTGCAGGCCTCGTCGATACGGTATCGATTAATCCACTCATAGAAGTTTGAGCCAGAGCATAGATTGATCACCGCAGAAGCCTGATGAGTGGTAGTGCCGCACGTTTCTGCCAGAGTTCTAAGCGTCAGATTATTGTCTTTGAAGAGTCCATCTGCCATGGATTGACTTAGGTGTTCGAAAAGGGCCATATCTGCGCTATCGACTGCAGGTTCATGTTCTGGCCCGTTCGATGGTGCTGATTCGAGGGGCGCTTTGACAGCTCTTGGTACATGTGTCGGTTGGTGTGCGTGGGTGAGCAAAAGATAAGTGAGGTACGCCGTGGTGGGGGCCAAGACATAAGCAACAGAAAAGCTTTCACCAAAAACATGATAAATGGCGATTCGCAGCACCATACTCACCGCGATAATTAATTGAATGAGCTGGAAATGGCCCACCCACTCGCGCACAGCCGGTTTTCGAGTGTGAATGCCCTGATTCCGCTGCAGTAGCCAATAGAATAGGCTCGTGACCGCGATGACAGCCAGATAGGCATTTCCGTGGAGCGTGACCGGCTGCCAGAGTGATTCGGCGATTCTACCCTGAAGCATCCAGTGGACCTTCAGTTCACCTGGCATGCTCCAGAATGGTATGGCCAGCAACGCAACCAGAAGCATCGGTGATGCGTGTAACCACCAATCCAAAGGCCGGCGCAGAGCATTTTCACCCTGAATGGCTCGGATGTACCCATAGAGACAAAACGGAATCATCACGATAATCGGGTCGACCAGCTTTAGAAAGAATGGAGCGCGCTCCATCCATTCGCTCGCCTGATACACGAACTCCAATGACTGCAGCACCATCAGGCAGACGAGCGCAAGCAGGTATGCCATTGGTAACCTGTCGTTCTGCCGGTTTACAAACCAGCTCAGACTGGCAAAAAGCAGAATGACGCCAATGCAAAGGCAGATCAGAGCAACAGTACCCGTCCAGTAATTCATCCTTTCTCCACGTTCGAATCGATCTGTTCGAACCTTTAACCTATTGTTTTTATGTATTTAATAGAAATCAGTTCGGCTCTATCGTCGAGGACGATTCCATTGATTTTGATTGATCTAATAACGGTTCCAGAAACACAAACACAATAAAGAGGAACCGTTAATGAACATTCGCTCGTTAACAACGATTTCGCTCATTTGCCCGCTACTTCTGTCGGGCTGTAACGGAGGGTCTGGTGGCTCAAGTTCGTCAACCGAATCGGAGCGAACCCCCGTTTATCAGGTTGATATACGTTACACCGAATTCGGAGTACCGCACATCATCGCCAATGATTATGGATCATTAGGTTACGGTGCCGGATACGATCACGCCAGAAATAATCTATGCACACTTTCCGAGCAGTTGGTGAAACTGAAGTCTCAGAAGTCCCGGTACTTTGGCCCCGGTGAGAGGAGCAAGAACATCCTCACGGACGTTGGCTACAAGGCTCTGGACTATCCGGCACAAGCCTCTGAATTGTTCAGTGAACTGTCGGAAACGTCGAGTGAGCTTTTGAAAGGCTACGCGGCAGGGTTCAACCGGTCACTGGCTGAGCGAGCAGGCCCGATGGATTACCCGTCGCCTTGCAGGGGCGCCGAATGGGTCGAACCCATTACCGCTGAGGACTTGCTAGCTTACCATCTTGACTTGGCAGGTTTGGCCAGCGCGCGTAACTTTATCAGCGCCATTGCCGCAGCACAGCCACCAACTGCCAGCATGGCAGCTTTTGATCTGGAACTGGATCCCGCCAAGGTGTTCACCTCCGAGGGTATCGGCAGCAATGGCTGGGCGCTGGGAGAGGATAAAGTCGAGGACGGTACCAAAAGCTTGCTGCTAGGAAATCCACACTTTCCCTGGGACGGCGAACTGCGGTTTTACCAGAACCATCTGACCATTCCGGGCGAGCTGGATATCAATGGCGTGACGATGATCGGTGTGCCAGCGGTTGTGGTCGGGTTTAACCAGAATCTTGGGTGGACACACACGGTATCGCAGTCCAAGCGTTTTACCTTATACCAGCTCGAGTTGCACCCTTCTGACCCGACCCGTTATGAGTACTCTGCAGATGGTCAGACCGAAGTCCGCGACATGACGACTAAAACGGTGCAGATTCAGGTCAAACAGCCTGATGGTAGTCTTGCCGATTACAGCCAGCCGGTGTACTTCAGCCACCATGGGCCGGTTGTTAATCTTGCGTCTCTGTCACCAGCGCTGGGTTGGAATAGCAACACAGCTGTAGCGTTCCGGGATGCCAATGCCGGTAATACCCGAATGCTGGACCAGTGGCTTGCGATGGGCAAAGCGGACAGTCGCGAAGCCTTCTACAGAGCCTTCGAGGAGAATCAAGGCATTCCCTGGGTTAATACTTTGATGATTGATAGCGATGGCACAGCCAACTACATCGATGGTACACAAGTGCCAATGCTCAGTGCCGATGCTGAAGGGCGCTGGCGGTCTATATTAGCGGATCCTCAACTTGGGGCTGCGTTCGCACCGATCTGGCAGGACGGTGCAGGCAGCGTCTTGTTGCCGGGTGATGATGCCAGGTATGAGTGGTTAGACACAGGCGAAACCAGAACACCGGGCGTTGTTCCATTCGCCGATGCCCCACAACAAACTCGCCGCGATTATGTGTTTAACGCGAACAGCAGCCACTGGCTTTCCAACCTGGACGAGCCACTGGAAGACTTCAGTATTATGTACGGTCCCGAGCAAACCATTCGCAGTACTCGTACCCGTTACAACGCTCAGTTGATTTCGGATAGCAGTAATTCTGGTCTGGCTGGCGCTGATGGCCGTTTTTCTATGGAAGAGTTAAAAGCCGTGATGACCCACAACGGCTCACTGTTTGGCGGAGAATGGAAGAATCAATTGACCAGTCGTTGTACGACGTATCCTACCGTGGAATATGAAGGCGAATCTTTTAACCTGGGTGCGGCATGTCAAACGCTGATCAACTGGGATGGTCGATACAATACTGACAGCACTGGCGCACACCTGATGCGGGAGTTTCTGGCTGCGTTCCGGGTGTCTGGCCACCGGGAGCTTTCCGATAACTTGTTTGCCACTGAGTTTGATCCTGCGGAGCCTGTCACTACGCCCTCCGGCCTGGCACCCTTAGAAACAGCCAATGCCAACACTGATCCGGTACTCCAGGCTTTGGCGGCAGCCGCAGACAGGCTTAACAAAGCGGGTATTGCACTGGATGCTCCGCTGGGAAATGTTCAGTATGTTCTCAAAGCCGAAGGCGAACAGCCGATTGCCATCTCCGGAGGTTACTCTTTTGAGGGTGTGTTCAATATGGCCGAAACTAAAGCAAGTTCCAGAAGCACCTCCGATCTCGCGAATGTTGTGATCGGTCAGTCGGTTAAAGACGGTGACAGCCCTCTGTTCCAGCTGGATGAAAACAAGTTGGCTTACCCGATCAACTATGGGGCCAGTTTTGTAATGGCACTGGAGTACACCGAAAACGGTCCAAAAGCTGAAATGTTCCTGAGCTATAGCCAGAGTCATGACCCGGAAAGTGAGAACTTCTCGGATCAGACGGAGCTTTACAGCGATCTGGAATGGCGGCCGATGCTGTTTGACCAAGCCGATATTGAAAATGTGGCGATAAAGAAGATTACTCTGCAGGAGTGATGGTCATCGGCGGCCCTGGCTCAGGGTCGCCAGCTTCGGTTGTTGATGTGGCGATGCGATACGCCAGCGGGTTTAATGGCACTGCTAGGTGTCTTTGTTGAGATTGCGTAATGACTCTCCAAGGCTCTTCACCCGTTCGTTGGTCTCGTCAACCAAGCGTCTGATGTCAGAGGCCGAATCTGATGATCGTTTGGCTAGCTGGCGTACTTCATCTGCCACCACAGAAAAGCCTCTGCCCGCCTCGCCTGCGCGGGCGGCTTCAATAGCCGCGTTGAGCGCCAACAGGTTGGTTTGGTCAGCAATTGAGTTAATCACACTGATGATTTTTTGGATCTCGGTACTTGAGGCCTCGACCTGCGCCATTTCCCGGTCCGTGACCTCGATCGCCTCGCTCTTGCTGGTGACGTCTATACCGTAAGTGACAATGTATTTAGCTTTGCCCTCTGAATCTGAGATCGCTGCAACCGTGGTTTCGAACAACCGGTCCTGACCGTTGGCGGCTCGAAAAGCGAAAGTGCCAGAAATCTGCTCTCCACTCATAACGGCGCTGAACTGCTTGCTGGATAACATCTTCTGCAGGTTGTTGCGTTTGATTTCGTGGTCCTCGGCCGACTTGCCACCCAGATGTTCCAGGAAGTAGGAGTTCAACGAGCGCAGCTTGCCGTCAAGTGACCATTCAGCCACGCCGTTGCTTCGGCTGATGGCATCAAACCGGCGTGATGCCTCCAGCGATTGCTCCTTGGCTGCTGTGATGTCTGCCTGGATAGAAATGTAACTGGTGAGCACGCCTTTATCATCAAACACAGGGTTGATCGACAACGATACCCAGTAGGGTTTGCGATTGCGGTCATAATTCAGGATCTCGCTGTAAAACGGCTGATTATTCGACAGGTGCTCGCCGATCAATTTGATGGTTTTTGGTTCTGTGTGGGGCCCCTGAAGGAGTTCGCCCGGTTTGATATCCATCACCTCGTCAGGCTCGTACCCCGTTAGCTTGGTGAAGCCTCGGTTTACATACTTTGTCTTGCCTTCCGGGCCAGTGATGATGACTGCGTTATCGGTTTCGTTCGCTACCATCGAGAGCATCTGAAACTCTTCCCGGCGAGCAACTTCATCTGTCACATCTTTGAAAAATGCGGTGTAGAGTGTTTCACCATTGTCATGGTCTATGCGCGATAGTGACACGCTGGCCCATCTTACCCCGCCATCTTTTCTGTGAATCGGAACCTCCAGGGTGGTCCCGATAATCCGGTCTTCACCAGTGCGCCGGTGGCGGTTAACGTAAGCGTCGTGGTGCGGTCGGATTTCTGGCGGCACCAGCATCTTGACGTTCTGCCCAATCATTTCCTGTTTTGAATAACCCCACAGACTTTCGGCCGCCGGATTAGCAAAAATAATTTGATTAGAACCATCAATAGTGACAACCGCATCGAGTGCCTGCTCCAGAGTTTGATTGATGACTCTCTGTGCACTTCGTTCCTTGGAAATATCATGCACCGTGGCGGTGTAATGGTTGCCCCGGCGTGAAGGTAATTTGCTGAGCGCAATTCTGACCCAGACTTTTTCCCCGTTCTTTCGCTCTAGTTGCACATCACGGCTGGTGTCGACGATTTTGTTCTCGCCGCTTTCTCGATGGTGATTCACGAAACCGTCGTGTTTGCTTTGAATTTCTTTCGGAACCAGCATCTTTACATTGTTGCCGAGGACCTCACTCTCCGAGTAGCCCCACAGGTTTGCAGCGGCCTTGTTGAAGTAGGTGACGCGATTGTGGTGGTCAATACTGACAATGGCATCAATGGATTGGTCCATCATCTGCTTGTATCGGTTACGGAAAAGCTTGGATATCGACATTGAGTGCCTTTAGGAGAAGGGTTTTTTCGTCTTGCGGGTCTTTTTGTATGTTGATCTTTTGATTTCAAGTATTGCAGTTAGTTATATGAATATTCAATACGTAGATTCTTGCTTGTGAGTTGAATGAACCAGCTACGGTATTGGTAACGAAAATATACAGAGAGTGTCGTTTTGCAAGTCACAGTGGGTCTTCCGGGCGGAACTGCGTTCAAAATGGACGTATGCGTGAATCACTAATTGCATTCAATGGCAGGTATCCAAGGGAATGAATGGTGTGCCGGTGATTACTCATGGGGCAGGAGTTTGTGTTGAACCTGTAACAGTATCCAGGAGTTAGTGAATGGTTGCTTTCTCTTGGGCTACTGGCATGAAAGGTCACGCTCGCTTGAAGCTGGCCAGAGCCACCGCCGCTGTCACAAACAGTCCGCCAAACAAACGGTTCACTTGCCGTTGTCGCATGGGCGTTGTCATAAACCGGAACAACTGGCTGGCCAGCAGGGCGTAACCCACCATCACCAGAATATCCACCAGGATCAGCGTGGTGCCCATCGTGGCCAGCTGCTGACCATGGGGCGTGCCTGCCACCAGGAATTGCGGGAACAGGGCGATCAGAAAGATCGTGGCTTTCGGGTTGGTGAGGTTCACCAGCGCGCCATTCCAGAACTGCTGGCGGGGGCTGAAACCAGACAGATCCGCCCGGGAAACCTCGATGGGCGGCTCCTGCCATTTCTGGATGCCCAGCCAGATCAGATACGCCACGCCAATCCATTTGATGATCGTCAGGGCCAAGGTGGATGACGCCACAATGGCGCCCAGGCCGGCACCCACCAGGATAATCTGTACGCCATAACCAAATTGCTGCCCGGCAATAGTGGGCAGAGACTTGCGCACACCATAGCGCAGACCGCTGCTCATGGAGTTAACCGCGCCAGCGCCGGGGGACAGGCTGATGAACAGGGCTGCGACCAGAAAGGTTAGCCAGACAGTGAGTGTCATTGCTTACGCTCTTGAGATTTTGAGGCGTGTTATAGTAGTGAAGTTTTAACGCAAGCCAACCGAGGAGAAACCGAGATGGCCAAGAAACAGGCGAAAGCCACGCAGCACAGTGCTGTGCAACGGGAATTGAGAACGCCAAAGTACCAGATGCGGGTGGTTGAAGACAAAACCAAATACAAGCGCAACCGGGACAAAACTGTGAGGATTGGCAAGCCCCCGATACAGTAGACGCCTGATAGCGTTACACTAAACGCAAATCTACAGGTGTTGGCAATGAGCGGAAAGCGTTACTCCGAGGAATTCAA
>HLSNC_1000139_pt1 | contig 89132 bp, 94 predicted proteins | sample HotLakmetagenome_2_FD_14041 | JGI IMG/M metagenome (IMG submission 14041)
TCGCGGCTACAAGCCCAGCCGCGACCACAGGGCGCGTTCTTCGAGCGTCGCGAGCGCCTCGCGCGGATCGATCAGGCTGCGCATTTCGCCGGCGCCAGGGGGCTGGCGCATGAATTGCGCGATCAGTCCGGGGCGCTGCGCCTGAATCGGGCGCAGCCGCAGCTTCTTGCCGAAACGCGCGCGCAGGACGCTGCGCATGTCGCCGATCTCGTCGATCAGCCCGAGCGCTTTCGCGTCCTCCCCCGCCCAGAAGGCGCCCGAGAAGAGCTCGTGATCGAGATCCTGCGGCAGCCTGGCGCCCCGGCGGTCGCGCACGAGCTGCTTGAAGGCGTCGAAGACGCGCTCCTGCAATTTGCGCAGCCGCGCGACATCTTCCGCCTTCTCCGGCTGGAACGGGTCGAGGATCGCCTTGGCTTCACCCGTGGTGTAAAGCCGGCGCTCGATACCGTAGCGGCTGATCAGTTCGTGGAAACCGAAGCCTGAGGAAACCACGCCGATGGAACCCACGATCGAGGAGGCATCGGCAAAGATTTCATCAGCGGCGCAGGCAATCAGATAACCGCCTGAGGCTGCGGCATCCTCGCAGAAGGCGAAGACCGGGATCTTCTTCTCGTCGGCCAGGGCCCGGATGCGGGTGTGGATCAGTTGCGACTGGACCGGCGAGCCGCCGGGCGAGTTGATCGCGATCGCTACCGCCGAGGCGCGCGGGTAGCTGAAGGCGCGCTCCAGCAATGGCGCCACGCTCGCCAGCGACAAACCCGGACGCAGCCCGACCGATATGCCGATCGCCCCGTTCAGCCGCACCACCGGAATCGTGGGTTTGCGACCGACGACCGCTCCGGGAAGGATGGCCGCGATACGATCCGTCAGACTCGACAAATTCCGCTCCTCTCGCATGTTTCAAGGCGTCACCGCGCGAAACGCCTTCCGGAAGTAGTGGCAACCGGGGCTTTCGGCAAGCACGCCAGCAAGCGCCAAAGCCGCGCAGTCCGGCTTTTCCGCCTGAATGCCGGATGAACGCAGCATGTCGGGCCGGTTCAGTCGCGACGCTCTACAAAGGAGGCCATCAGATCCGGCACGGCCAATGGCGTGCCGCGCCACGGGAGACAGCACAATGCGCAAGATCACGCTCGGTTTCGCCGCCATCGCCATCGCCATCGCGACGCTGACTTTCGGCGCCGACACTGCGAGGGCGCTCGATTTCTCGATCACCTTCGGTACGGGTCAGCCGCCGATCGTGCGCCACAACGACCATCGCGAGGCCCTGCCGGTGACTCCGTATACGCATCGCCCGGTCGTGCCGCATCGCCAGGCCACGCCACAGCGCAAAGCTGCACCGCATCGCCAAACTGCACCGCAACGCAAAGCCGCCCCGCCGCCGCGCTACGATGACCGCTCGCACTGGCGCGATCAGCGTTCGCACTGGCGCGACCAGAACCGCTACGACCGGCGCGACCGGCGCTGGCGCGATGACCGCCGCAGCCGCAGCCAGTCCTGCACGGTGCGCACCGAGCGCTACTGGGACGGACGCGGCTGGGTGACGGATCGTCGCCGCGTCTGCCGTTGAGCCCGGTTTCGGACCGCTCGACGCGATATGGTGCTTGCGGGCGCGGGGATGAGTTTCTACCCTGCGTCCGCCTGTCGTCTGGATGGCAGATCACCCCGTCCCCCCCTACGAGCACCGGAGCTGGCCCGCGATGCTGCGCACCCTTCTCACCACCACAATCGCCTGCACGGCGCTTGCCCTGCCCCTGACCCTCGCGATCAGCGCAAGCGACGCCGCGCGGGCGCAGGATGCGGTCGTGAATGTCTATAACTGGTCGGATTACGTCGATCCCGCCACGCTTGAAGCCTTCACGGAAGAAACGGGCATCCGCGTGGTCTATGATACGTATGACACCAACGAGATCGTCGAGACCCGCCTGCTCGCCGGGCGTTCCGGTTACGACATCGTCGTGCCGACGGGCCCCTATATCGAGCGGTTGATCCAGGCCGGCGCATTGGCCACGCTCGATCAGGACCAGCTTTCCAATCTCGACAATGTCTGGCCCGAAATCGCCGAGCGCACCGCGATCTATGATCCCGGCAACGCGCATTCGGTGATCTACATGTGGGGCACCACCGGTATCGGCGTGAATCGCGACATGGTTCGCGAACGCCTCGGCGAGGATGCGCCGCTCGATACGTGGTCGCTCGTCTTCGATCCCGAGATCGCTGCGCAGCTGTCCGATTGCGGCATCTATATCGTCGATGCCGCTGACGACATGTTCCCCTCCGCGCTCAACTATCTCGGCCTGCCGCACGATTCGCGCGATCCCGGCGAGATCGACCAAGCTGCGGAACTGCTCTCGCAGATGAGCCAGAATGTGCGCCGCTTCCACGCTTCAGAATACATCAACGCCCTCGCCAATGGCGATATCTGCGTCGCGGTAGGCTATTCCGGCGACATCCTGCAGGCGCGTGACCGGGCCGAGGAAGCCGGCTCGGGAATCGATATCGCCTATTTCGTGCCGCGTGAAGGCGCGGTGATGTGGTTCGATTCCTTCGCCATCCCCGCCGATGCCCCCAATCCGGAAAACGCCCATGCCTTCATCGATTTCATGCTGCGCCCCGAGATCGCGGCGGCGAACGTCAACTACGTCGCCTATGCGTCCGGCGTGCTGCCGGCCAAGCCGATGATCGACGAGGCGATCCTGAACGATCCCGGGATCTACCCCGATGACGAGACCATGGACGGCCTGCTGATTACAACGGCTCATGATGCGCGCACGCAGCGCCTGATCACCCGCGCCTGGACACGGATCAAGACGGGGCGCTGATCCGCGCGGGCCGACCCGTTGACCGCCGGCTGCCCCGATGGCCGCCGGCGGACGCGGTAGCGCGCCGCAATCCCAATCCCGTCTGGCGAATTGTTCCTTGACGCACCCTCGGGAAGTTGCGCAAGGATGTTGCCGGGATACCGCATTGCGAAAAGGACCCTTGCGGCCATGCTGAAGACCCGTCTGATTCCCTGCCTCGACGTCAAGGACGGTCGTGTCGTCAAGGGCGTTCAATTCGTGGATCTGCGCGATGCCGGCGATCCGGTGGAATGCGCCATGGCCTATGACGCCGCCGGGGCAGATGAATTGTGCTTCCTCGACATCACCGCGAGCCACGAAGATCGCGGCATCCTGCTCGATGTCGTCAGCCGCACGGCTGCAGCCTGCTTCATGCCGCTCACCGTGGGCGGGGGTGTGCGCAGTATCGAGGATATCCGCGCGCTGCTGCTGGCGGGGGCCGACAAGGTCTCGATCATGACGGCGGCGGTGAAGGACCGCGATTTCGTGCGCCGCGCCGCCGAGAAATTCGGCGTGCAATGCATCGTCGTCGCCATCGACGCCAAGCGTGTCTCCGCGCCCGGTGAACCGCCCCGCTGGGAAATCTTTACCCATGGCGGGCGCAATCCCACCGGGATCGATGCGATCACCTATGCCCGCGAGGTCGCCGATCTCGGCGCCGGCGAGCTGCTCGTCACCTCGATGGATCGCGACGGCACCAAATCCGGCTACGATCTGGAACTGATGCGCACGATCTGCGATTCCGTCTCTGTGCCGGTCGTTGCCTCGGGCGGCGTCGGCACGCTCGATCATCTGGTCGAGGGCGTGCGCGATGGTGGCGCCAATGCGGTCCTCGCCGCCTCGATCTTCCATTTCGGCGAATACTCGATCGGCGAGGCCAAGCGCGCCATGGCCGATTCCGGCCTGCCGGTGCGGCTTGATGTCTGAGGAGGCAAATGTGAGCGGTTTCACCCTCGCCGATCTCGCCGTGATCGTCACTGCGCGCGCCGAAGCCTCGCCCGAGGAATCCTACACCGCCCGGCTCGCCGCCGATCCCGCCCGCGCGGCGAAGAAATTCGGCGAGGAGGCGGTGGAAGCGGTGATTGCAGCGGTGGAGAATGATCCGAAAGCACTGATCGCCGAAAGCGCCGATGTGCTCTATCATCTGATGGCATTGCTGGCGGCACGCGATGTGTCGCTTGATGCGGTGATGGCGGAGTTGGAGCGGCGCACGGCGCAATCGGGCCTCGCCGAGAAAGCCTCGCGCGGCCCAGCCGCCTGAACGGAAGCAGCGCCATGAACGTCAACCTGGCCCGGGAAATCGGCGAACGCAGTGACGACGCGGCCCTCTCGCCCTATCGCACCTTCACGCGCGAGGAATGGGCGGGATTGCGCGCCGATCAGCCGATGACGCTCTCGGGCGATGAGGTCATGCAGCTGCAATCGCTCAACGATCCGATCTCGCTCGAGGAAGTCATCGCGATCTATCTGCCGCTCTCGCGCCTGCTCTCGCTTTATGTTGCGGCGACGCAGGGGCTGTTTCGCGCCACGCAACGCTTCCTGATGGCCGAGAACGAGCGCAAATCCCCCTATATCATCGGCGTCGCCGGCTCCGTCGCCGTCGGCAAGTCGACCACGGCGCGCGTGCTCAAGGCGCTGCTGGCGCGCTGGCCGAATACGCCCAAGGTCGATCTCCTCACGACCGACGGTTTTCTTCTGCCCAATGCCGAGCTGCAACGCCAGGGGCTGATGGAGCGCAAGGGCTTTCCCGAGAGCTATGATACCGGCAAGCTCCTGCGCTTCCTCAACGCCATCAAGGCCGGACGCGCCGCCGTCAAGGCACCACTTTACTCGCATCTGGTCTACGATGTCGTGCCCGGCGAGGAGGTCGTGATCGACCGGCCCGACATCCTCATCGTCGAAGGCCTCAACGTGCTCCAGCCGGCACGCATGCCGCGCGACGGCAAGGCGATTCCGTTCGTTTCGGATTTCTTCGATTTCTCGATCTTCCTCGATGCCGACGAGGCGGATCTGCATCGCTGGTATATCGATCGCTTCCTGCGGCTGCGCCACACGGCCTTCCGCGACCCGAAATCCTATTTCCACAAATATGCGGAACTCGAAGAGGCAGAGGCCGTCGCCATAGCGGATGGATTGTGGAGCCGGATCAACCTCGTCAACCTGCATGAAAACGTGCTCCCCACCCGTCAGCGCGCGAGCCTGATCCTGCGCAAGGGCGAAAGCCACCGCATCGAGGAAGTGGCCCTGCGGCGTCTGTGAGCCACCCCCCCTACTCCGCCGCCTGCGCCTGCGGGATTGCAATCGCCCCGTTTTCCGCCTTTGGCAGGATCCAGCCGTCACCGACCGTGACATGCACCAATGCCCCCACAGCGGGAACTGCCCCGCGTGCGCGCAGCACGAGCTGGGCCTGCGGCGCTGCTTCCGGTGCGATCCGCACCAGCCGTGAAGCGCCCTCGAAGCGCACGTCGCGGATATGCGCCGGCACGCCCGCCGGCGCCGCTTCCGGCTCGGCGATGGCGAGTGCATCCGGGCGCAGACAGGCCGTCGCCGCCCCGCTGGCCGTGCGCGCATCACAGCGCAGGAGGGTCTCGCAACCGTAGAGCCGCACCCGCGCCCACCCCGAGACGGGCGGCGCCAGCACCTCCACGGGCACGAGCTGCCCCTGCCCGATGAAGCGCGCCACCATGGCATCGCAGGGGGCATCGTAGAGCCGTACCGGCGTATCCACCTGCCGCAAGCGCCCCTGATCCATCACCGCGATTCGGTCGGCCAGCGCCATCGCCTCGGCCTGATCATGCGTGACGTAAATCATCGTCGCGCCGCTCGCCGCATGGAAGGCGCGGAACGCGTCGATCATGGTCTCGCGCAGATGCGCATCGAGATTGGCCAGCGGCTCGTCGAGCAGAACGAGGCGCGGGCGCATGGCGAGGCAGCGCGCAAGCGCAACACGCTGACGCTGACCGCCCGACAGGTTCTGCACCTTGCGTTCGGCGAAACCGGGCAGCCCGACAATGTCCAGCGCCTCCTCGACGCGCCTGCGCCGCTCCGCCCGGGCGACCTTGCGCACGCGCAGGGCGTAATCGACATTGCCGGCCACATCGAGATGCGGCCACAGGGCATAGGATTGAAACACCATGCCGACCCGCCGATCCTCCGGTTCGAGCTGGCGCCCCGGGCGCGCGACCACATCGTCGTCAAAACGGATCTCACCGCCATCGAGGGCGTCGAACCCCGCGAGCAGGCGCAAAAGCGTGGTCTTGCCACAACCCGAGGGGCCGAGCAGCGCCTGGCAGCTGCCATCGGCGATATCGAGCGACACGTCATCGACGATGCGCCGCCCCGCAGCGATGCGGGTGACGTTGCGCAGGCTCACATGCGCCATGGCAAAACTCCTTCCGGCAGACGTCGCCCCAGGGCCGTCACGGTGAGGGCGAGCCCGAGTATGATCGCGAGCACCCAGACCGATACTGCAGCGGCAGCGGTCGAATTCCCCTCGTCATACAGGCTGAAGATCACGACGCCCACCGTCTCCGAGCCCCGCGACCAGAGCAGCGCCGAGACGGTCAGCTCGGAGAACGCGCCAAGAAAGACCAGGATCGCACCCGCTCCGAGCGCCGGGGCGAGCAGCGGCAGAATGATCGTGCGCAGCCGGCGGACGGGCCGCGCCCCCGCCATCTGCGCGGCTTCCTCGCCAGCCCGATCGATCTGTGCCATGGCGGCGACGACCGGGCGCAGCGCAAGCGCAAGGAAACGCGCAAGATAGGCGAAGAGCAGGATCCAGATGGTATTGTAGAGGCTGATCCCGAGAATCGGCAAAGGAGGCAGCAGCACGAGAATCACCGCGATCGAAAGAACAATACCCGGCAGGACATAGGGCGCATCCGCCGCGACGTTCAACCATTGCGCCACGCGCGAACGCCGCGCCACCATCAGCCAGGCCAGTGGCGCACAGATGCAGATGGTGATCACCGCAGCAGTGCCGGCGAGGAAGAGACTGTTGACGAAGGCGCGCTGCGCGCTGCCCAGCCCCGTCACCACATAGATCAGATTATCGAAGGTCAGCGTCTGCCAGGTCAGGCGCATCCCCACAGACGGCACCAGCGCCGAGGCGGCGAGCGAGACCAGCGGCATCACGGCAATCAGCAGCATCAGCGCCCAGACGGCCATTGTCACAGGCCAGAACCAGCGCCCCAGGGCGAAACCGCCGTGCATCGCGCCGACCCGGTCCACGGCGGCAGCATGGCGGCGCAGGATCAGCGTCTGGGCCGCGATGCCGATCACCGCCATCCCGGCGAGAATAAGGGCGAGCGAGGCAACTTCCGGCAGGGCGCCCGGGCCGAATCCCGACAGCCGCTGATAGATCAGCGTGGAGAGCATCGGATAACGCCCCGGTATGCCGAGCAGGGCCGGAACACCGAAATTCCCGATCGCCGAGACGAAGGCGAGCGCCGCGCCGGCGGTCATCGCGGGCAACATCAGCGGCAGGATCACCCGCATCAATGCACCCATCGGACGTGAGCCCGCAGCGCGCGCCGCATCGATCAGATCGGCAGGCAGCGAACGCAGCGCCGCGCGCACCGCGAGGAAGACCATGGGTGCGTGTTCGAGCCCCATCACCAGAACGATCCCATCGCGCCCCAATAACGGATTACGCTCCGGACGAACCGCTTCGAGCCCCGGTATCAGCCAGAGGGGGCTCTGGGGTCCGATCATCGCGAGCCAGGCCAATGCCGAGATCTGCGGGGGGATCAGAAGCGGCAGGAGCAGCAGAAAGACGAGTAGCGCCTTGTAGCGCAGATCCGTCAGCGCCACGATCAGCGCCGTGGCGGCGCCGAGCAGGACGGAGACGATGGTGGCGAGAAAGCTCGCCTCGAGCGTGTTCCAGGTCGCACGCCGGGCTGCGCGCCCCGACCAGACCTCACCGATGAAGGCAATGCCCTCCGCCGCGCCATCGGCGAAGACGGTAGCGAGCAGGCGGGCGAGCGGCCAGATGCAGAGCACCACGACATAGAGGCCGAGCGCCGACAGAATCAGCGTCTCGGCCCCCATGACGGGAAAGCGGCGCCGGAGCGCGCCCGGATGATCCCGCTGCGCGACCGACATCTGTTGGATCAGCCGCCGAACAGGTCAGCGAAGCGGCGCTTGATCTCCTCGGTCTGCTCCATCAGCAGGGCCGGGTCGATCGTGATGACGTTCACCGCATCCATGGCCGGAAACACATCCGGGGGCGCGATCCCCTCACGCAGAGGCAGGTAGCCCTGCTCGACATGGAAACGCTGACCTTCTTCGGAGAGCTGCCAGTCGACGAAGGCCTGCGCAGCCTCGACATTGTTCGCAGTAGAAAGGATGGCGACCGGCTCGGTGACCGCCGTCACGCCCTCGTCGGGGAAGATGAAATCGACCGGCGAACCATCGGCTTTCGCGTTGAGCGGCATGAAATCGACAATCACGCCGTAATCCATTTCACCGCGTGCGACCGCATCGAGCACGCCACCATTGCCACGCCCGGCCACGGCACCGCCATCAGCCAGCGCTTCGTAGAAGTCCCAACCGAAACCATCGAGATTGGTTACGGTGCCGACATGGATCAGGGCAGCGCCGGAATAGAGCGGGCTCGGCATCATCAGACGCCCGGCAATGGCTTCATCCGCGAGATCCGCCCAAGAGGTGACGGGCTCTGCCACGTTGTCGGTATTGACCATGAAGCCGGTGGTGATCAGCTTCGTGGAGAAGAATGTCATGTCGGAATCGTGCAGGGCGGCATCAGTACCCGCGATCGGGGCATCCGCATAAGCCATGAGGCGCTCATCAGCCTTGAGCTGGCTCATCACCACGGTATCGGCGATCAGCAGCACGTCCGGCTGCGGCGCGTCAGCGGCGAACTCCGCCTGCAGGCGGTTGATCACCTCGGTCGTCCCGGAGCGGAAATATTCCACATTAACGTCGGGATAGGTCTCGTTGAACCGCGCGACGAGTTCGTCCATCTGCTCGGTCGGAGTCGAGGTGTAGATCACCAGATCGCCGCTCTGAGCATGAGCGGAGCCGGCAGAAAACATGAAACCGAGCGTCGCGGCGATCATCGCGGCGCGCTTGAAGGTCACGCGGTCATTCGTCATAAGGTCACTCCCCGGTGCTTGTTTGCCTCCGCACGCATTAACGCCACCATGTTACCCGCTTGTGACAATCACAAGAAATTCCGCAAGGGAAAGATGACGCCGCCCGATGCACGGGCGCCTGGCAAGCGCAGGTGTGCTCACGGACGGATTTCGGCCTTTTCAGCCACCGGACGGGCCGAGCGCAGGAATTCGAGCGCCTGCAGCACCAGGCTTGCGGGGCGCTCGGACGTCGCTTCGAGACGAACCGAACCCTCATCCTCGAGCATGACGAAGACGCCTTCGAGCTGTCCCAGCGCAAGTTGCAGCGTCATGGCCTCCATACCACCGCCACCACCGGCCGGTGCCTCGGCGGCCACCGCATCGGCAACCCATTCGCGCAGGCTGCGGCCCGTCCCTGCCTCGACCAGGGCGCCGAGCCCTTCGTCGATCATCGCGAAGGTGAGCCGGCGCGCGGTCGATTCGAAAATCAGCGGCAACAAGGCTGCCATGCGCCCGCCGCGCAACGAGGCGCGCAGATTGTCAGGCAGATCGACGTCTGCAGCATTGCGCAGCGTAAGCAGACCCGGCGCGTCCAGCCAAAGATCGAGATCCACGCCATAACCCGGCGCGAGCCGCGCGTGCAGGCGCCCTTCACCGAACAGCCTGTCGGCAGAGGTGCTCGCTGTCGCGGCGACCTGAATCGCCGCTGCCTCGAGCGGGGTCCCGGCAAGGATCTGTGGCGCGGCCTCGGCGGCACCGACATGGCCAGCCAGCGTGACGACGCCATCGCGTTCGACCGCGACGGACAAGGCGCCCTCCCCGATCAACATATCCACCGGTGCCGGCGGGGCTGAATTCGCGCCAACGCCGCGCCGACCGCTGACCTGCATGACAAAATCGCTGAGATCGACATCAATACGCCCCTCGCCGGCGGGCTGCGTGGCGAAATGAGCCGGTTCCTGCTCCAGATGCGCCAGAAGGCGGCGCGGTGACAGGGCCTCGAGCGAACCGGACACGGCACCCTCGAAGCGCGCAAGAGAAAACGAAGCCTCGCCGGCGAAGACAGCCTCGCCGCGCGTCGCACCACCCAGTATCCGCTCCACGAAAAGACGCCTTGCGCCGGCGCCGGTCGTGACCGGCGCCTCTGCCTCGGCTTCCGAATCCTCGGGCACGACTTCCCCGGTATCCCCCTCCGGCGCGTCATCCGCGCTTTCTTCCCCGCTTTCTTGCGCACGATCGCGCGGATCATCGGGGAAACGCACATGCAAACCCTCGACCAGAAGGCCTTCGGTCTGCATCATTGCCTTGAAGGCCGGGCCGGGGCGATCCTCGCGCACGATCTCTCGGGTATCGAGGCGCAGATCCAGCGCCGTGACGAAACCGGCATCCGCAGGATAGATCCGCGATTCGGCCTCTGCCGTCAGAAAATCGCCGAGATGACCGATCGTCTCATGTGCGAGCACGATCGTCTCCGCACGCGCCTCTCCAGCCAGATTGCTCAGCGTCACGTCGGTGAGCACGATGGCGCCATCGAGCATGAAGAGGCGCGCGGCGAGGATGCGCGTCTCGCGCTGCGCTACCGCGAGTGCCACGCCCTCGAGGCTGAATTGCGGAGCACCTGCGGCAAAGCCTTCCGGCAGGAAGGCGTCCTGCAGCATCGGCAGAGCCGTCTCGGCACCGGGACGAACCGCCTCCCAGGCTGCGGCGGAGAAGACCGGATGCAACCCTTCGAGCGCAGCGCGGATATCCGCTTCGGCAAGGCCGTCATCCTCCTCGACCAGTAAAGGAAGGTCCTGCGTGAGGATGTCCGGGCTCACTGCCTGGGCAAGGGCCAACGAGGAGACGTGACCGGAAGCCAGCGGGATGCCGGCACTCAGCATTGCGAAAAGCGCTGCACGCGTCGCGATCATCGACGATATTCCTGATTTTGCTGCGTCAAGCGGTTCAAATCCAATTCAGCGCACCGAAAATGGCCGGTTGTCATTCCCGGCGGAATAGCGCGGATCCGGCTCGATCGGCTGCACCGGTTGAATCGGGATGATCGGCTTTGGCGGGAAAAGCGGCGGATTGAGCTCTTCATCGCTCAGCCCCATCGCGCGCAATTCGGTGACGATTCGTGCAGCCACGGGCGCAGCAAAGCCGCCGCCGGTCGGACGACGCCCATCGAGATTGGGCAGCGTGCGATCATCGTCGCGACCGATCCAGATCGCGAAGGCGAGGTCGCCGGTGCGCCCGACGAACCAGGTATCGCGATGATCCTGCGACGTGCCCGTCTTGCCGACGACCCCCTTGGGGCCATCCCGGAAGGCGCCGGCGGCGGTGCCGCGCACAACCACGCCCGCCATCATCGATTCGAGTTCCTGCAAGGCCGAGCGGGAGGCGAGATCACTGGTGCGCGGGTCGAGCAGCGCCATTGCCATCGCCATGGCTGCCGGTGTCGTCTCGACCGCGCCGATCGCGGTTGAGAGATTGCTCAGGCGCGGCTCGCCGTAACTGTAGAGCTGCGAGTCCTCGAGGAAGGGGCGGATGCGCTCCATCCCGACGAAATCGGCGATCCGCACGGCTATGACGTTGAGGCTGCGCTCGAAGGCGGTAAAGAACGGCACGAGACCCAGCGTCTCGCGTCCGTAATTGCGCGGCGTCCACCAGCCGTCGCCATCGCGGAAGGTCAGCGGCTCATCCGAGATATAACCTTCCGCGTTGTAGCCGTATTCGAGTGCGGCCAGCCAGATCAGGGTCTTGATCGAGGAGCCCGGCTGGCGCATGGCGCGGGTGCGGTCGAACTGGCTCGCCCAGGTGGCGAAACCGCCCACGGAGGCTATGGTCTCGTTGGTCGCCGTGTCGATCACGACTGCGGCGCCCTGCACGTTCGGGCGCCCCATGATGCTGCCATCGGGCTTGAGCACATAAACGCCGCGCGGGCGCAGCCAGTTCGGCCAGCTTTCGATCTCGGGAACTTCACCCAGCGCGGGGCGATCCTCGATCAGCAGATCGTCGCCATTGACCACGACGCGCCAGGCGCCCTCGGGCATGAAGGAAACAGCCTCACGGGCAGCGCGCCAGATCCCGGTCTGATCGTTCTCCGCAAGCGCTTCTGCGGGCACGAAGCCGAGCGGCTGATGCGGGACCTGACCATTGAGCCGCATCAGTTGCTCGGCCAGAACCTCCTGCACCATGACCTGCGCATCATGCCGGATGGTGCTGACATAGCCCCCGCGCTCGGCGAGAGCGGCCAGATTCTCGCCGACGATGAAGCGGCGCGCCTCCGACAGGGCCCAGAAATCAGCGTCCGGGATGGCGATGCTGGAGCGCACGGGGCGCGGCCCCGGCGAGACCTCCAGCGGCTCCGCCATGGCATCGGCGGCCTCTTCGGAGGTAATGAAGCCGACCTGCTCCATACGGCGGATCACATGGTCGCGCCGCGCCACAGCGCGCTCGCGATTGCGCAGCGGATCGAGCGCCGAGGGTGCCTGAAGGACGCCGGCGAGGAAGGCATATTCGGAAAGCGAGAGCTGGTCCCATTCCTTGTCGAACCAGTTTTGCGCAGCGCGCGCGGCGCCATCCGAACGACGCCCGAAGAACACGGCGTTGGCGTAGGATTCGAGGATCTCTTCCTTCTCGGCCAGCGTCTCTGTCACGACGGCGGAATAGGCTTCCTCGATCTTGCGATCGATGGTCTGGCGCGCACCCGTGATGACGTTCTTGGCGAGCTGCTGACTCAGTGTCGAACCGCCGCCGGCGAATTGCCCCCGCGCCAGACCGGTCGCCGCGCGCGTCACACCGACCGGATCGACACCCATATGCTGCTCGAAATGCGTATCCTCCACCGCAATGAGCGCCCTGATGAAGGTTTCCGGTAGATCTTCGAAGGTCACTGTGGGGTTATCGACCCCGAGCCGGCCCATTTCCTCGCCGCCCGCATAGAAAGCCGGGGCCGAGGCGCTCGCCCCGGCACGCTCGCTCTGGCCGAGCACGATGGCGTGTTCGGGCTCCACAAAACCGACGGGACCTGCCACGAGCGGCGCGGACAGTGCCACGAGCGCACCAAAGACTGCAAAAGCATCCGACATCGCCGAACGGCCCTCCCCTCAGGCCAGAGACAGGTTGGTTGCGCGCAAGCCCTGCCCAACGCACCGGCGATTGGTTAAACCGATCTCGCCTGATTGCAAGCACAAGAGCATCGCATGAGTTCCACGAAATACGAAATCAAGCATGAATGATTGATGGACGATGGCGCTGGAACGAGGCTTTCGCGACACACGAAACCGTGAGCGTTGCATGGAGGCCACGCCATCACGGCGAAACCGTGGCCGTCATCACCTTTGGCGTGGATAGGCCGCGATGATCGGCCCCATCGGGCGGATCGCATCCGAGCGCCCGAGCGCCGGAGCATGCAGGCTCGACATGGTTCCGTCGAGATAAAGCGCATTGCGGCAGCCGAGCCCGTCACGGAACAGTCGCGCGAAATGGTGGAAATTCACCGGCTGCTCCGAGATCGCAAAGGATATGGCGCCGCTATCGCCGACACAAACCCCGTTGCGCCGGCGCAGCGAGGTCGAGTCCCGGATGAAGCGCGGATGAAGCGCGCCGTCGATGACCAGCATCGGGCCCGATTGCGTGGCGAGATCGGGCGCGATGCCGCGCGCGAGGAAATGCTCGGTCGTTGCGACGCCCGCCGTGTCGCCCGTCATGTAGAAGACTCCGTTGGGAAGCATGTGGAAATTGCCGGGCCCGGGGCGGGTGTTGATCGCCTTGATCTGTTCGCCCTCCTCCACATGCAGGCCGACCGGCGAGAGATCGGCGTGATACATGCCCGCATTCATGGCAAAGACCAGCGGAGCTCCCTCCCGCTCCTGCGGCAGGCGCGAAAATCCCGCATAGGCGCGGCCTTGCGCGTCGCTGGTGTAGAGGACAATGTCATGCGTGGCCGGGTCGATGGTGCAGACAGTGAAGCGCGCATCATCGAAAAGCCGCGCCGCACAGGGTCCGTCCTGCGCCGACGCCGGCATCGATATGATCACCAGCCCGACCCATATCGCGACGATCGCCGCGATCCGGCGCAGCATCATGCCCGCCCCGTCCCGCGATAGCTGAACGTACATGCTCTGCATCCCCCGACACGGCCCGCGCGGGCCGATTCGCCTTCGCGTCAGCATGAGCATGCTCGCGTTACGTCAGGCAAGAGCCACAAACGAAAGTGCGCCGGAAGAAAGCGCAGGCAAGAGCGAACGCTGCCGGGATACGCAGCCGGCATGATTTTTCCCCAGCCGCGCAAGAAAGCAGTTTACAGCGCGCGCAGGCGTGCTTATACCCCCCACCGACGGCGGCTGATGCCCCGTTCGCCCAGGTAGCTCAGTTGGTAGAGCATGCGACTGAAAATCGCAGTGTCGGCGGTTCGATTCCGTCCCTGGGCACCATCAAATTTCTCAATGAAATCAGTGCTTTGGTTTTCGTTCTTTAAAGACGGCTCGACCTACGTGTTAGCATGCCTGTTAGCATGTTTGTTCCGAGGCCGTTCACGGCTCGGATTTCGTCGTCTTCCTGCGGGCCAAACGGAGCTCGGCAACGCGGCTTGATTGGGCGATCCCGCCCCGGTTGTAGATCATCGTTGTGGACATCTGCCGATGTGTCGCGGTGCGCATCACATCTGCGGCATCGGCCCCGGCTTCGAAGGCCTCGCTGACCGCACCGGCGCGGCTGTCCATGTTGCGGACATCATCAGGCCAGCCCGCCGCACGGGCGATCTTGCGGAATGTCCGGGAGAAATGCCCGGCGCTCCACGGGCGTCCGGTCTTCTCGTCGATCAGGACGGGGCCGATCTGTCGCTCCGCCGGGATCTTGGCGAGCTCGGCCACGACATCCGGATAGAGCGACAGGCTGTGCTCGGCGACCTCAAGGCCGTTCGACTTGCTCGTCGGCTTTCGGAGCACAAGATCGTTGTCGATCTGGTTCCATGTCAGCCCCCATTGCCAGACGCGCGGGCCGTCCGTGATCGCGCCCTCGATCTCCTGTCGCTCGGCGCGCCCGGGCGTCACCCATTCCCCGATCACATCCTTCTGCCTCAGCCCAAGATCGAACTGCAGCGTGATTGCGAGCGCGATCGACGGGCGCCCGGCCTCGTGCGCGGCTTTTCGCAGCGCCTCGATCTGCTGATAGCTGGGTCGCGCCGAACGCTTCGGCGGCGTCTTGAACTCCATGTGCTTCAGCATGCCGGAGAGCCGGAGACTGGGATCGTCACCGATCTCGACACCGTAGGAGAGCACGCGCCGGAGCGTCTGGACGCAGGCGTAGCCGCCGCGCTGGCCGTAGAGATCGACCCATTCGCGGTGCCAGCGCCGCACGGTCTGGCCGACGACCTTGCCGACGATGACCTGGCCGACGGTTTCCTTGATGTTGGCGGTGTAGCGATCATAAAACCGCTGCGTCGCGTCGCGGCGCTCGTGATAGGGCGAATCGGGATCGGTGAGGAATGCATCGCAAAGCCATGCGATTGTGCCGAGGGGTTGTCGGTTGCCGGTGGCGACTCGCCCGGCCTTCCATTCGAACATCTCGGCAGTGAGGCGCCGGCAGGTAGCCGCCATGCGCAGGAAGTCGTCGGGGTTGCTTGGATTGCCGGGCAGTTTCTGGGTCTTCGGTGTATACCCTCGCTTCACGAGGTCTGGGTTTGCAACCCAGTAGCAGTCAATCCGACCGCTGGGGCGCGTCAGCCTTCGCAGGCCGGGCGCGTCGAGATCTGATTTCATCGAACCGTTCTCCCTCTGTTGACGTGTCGATTTCGGGTGGCGCTTCCTTAATCAGCCTGACGCGCCGATCGTAGAAGGCCTTGACGGCAGGCCAGTACCTTCCGCCATAGACGGGATCGATTCTCGGCAATCCGTGGCGTTCTTCAAGCCTCGCGATCTCCGGCCACTTGCCGGCGCGTTCACCGAGCAGGATCTTTGCCAACTCGGTCTCGCTCGGATAGAGGCATTTCGGCTCGCGCGGCATGGTCATCAATCCTCGATGACGCTCTTGCAGAGCCGGTGCTGGAGGTACGACACGCCGGAGACGAGTTGATGGAGTTGGTCGCCGTCCTCACGCTCCCACATCGTGCCTACACTGCCGCCGGCATACACGACGACCACGGCAACGCTGCGCACTTCTCCTTTGCGTGCACTTTCCGCGACTTCTTTCAGGAGCTCCGCGCACCGTTCTGCCGGCGCGCGATTCGGGATGAGAGTGACATCAGCCATCACCCGTCTCCCTTGATTTCGTCGAGCGCGGTGCGGGCGCGATCCCCGAAATCCAGCTCGCTATAAAAATCAGGCACGTCTCCGGAGGGGTCAGCGTAAAATTCCAACGCCCCTCTCGCCCTCTTCAGCTTCGCCTCAGCGGCCTTGGCACGCTGGTAGTTTCGTTGTGACGTTTCTGCCCATTCATCGCAGGCCGTGCGAAGCTGCGTAAGTTCCGCCTTTGCGGCCTCGGCGCGGGCTTTCCATTTCTCCCGCTCGTCGGCTAATCCATAGACTTCCTTGTTTGCGCGATCGCGCTCGGCGGCAAGGGCGCGGATCGTGGCGGCTGCAATGCAGACGGTCTCCACGTCTTGCTGCGTAACCGGCAATCCCTGTGACATGGCGATCTCGGAAAGCGGCCCGGTGCAGAGTGCGTCCACCGCCTCGGTGCTTGTGTCTATGCTCATGCCCCGCCCTCCTTCGGCATCGCATCAATGTTGCAGTGGTGGACGATGAAGGTGTAAGCCGCTACCCAATCGTTGCGATCCCATGCGCCGGGCCCGTGGAGGCTGTTCCAGAGGGTGCGGAAGCTGCCAATCGAGGAAAGCCATTGTCCGGGTTCTGCGCCGTCGCCATACCAGCGGTAGCCCGACAAATCCGGATCGATCCCGTCATACGGCTCAACACCCTCTGCGATCGCATCCGCCTCGCTGATATCCTGCAACCGCATCACCCGCACGTCTGTGACGAGGAGGGTGATGCGTGACGCCCAGCGGGGCATGAACATGGGCGGGCGGAGGCGGCCGGCCCGGATCATCGAGCACGCCGGCTCGATCAGCCAATTGTTCGCCGGGTATCCGCGCGGCTCATGTTGCGACAGTTTCGATGCGGGCAAGTGATCCATCTGCGCATCAAAGACGTGCTGCTCTTTCACCCAAAGCCGATCTCCGGGGGCGTAGGGCGTCTTGATATTCGCGCCGACGCCCATTCCATCGATCAGCTGCCAGTGTCGCAAACCTGCGCGCTCGGCTCGCCATCCTGAAAATACGGCGTTGGCATCGTCCTCCCAGGTGATTTTGGGCAGGCGCCGCGTCTGCGTCTTCCCCGTGCCGGGCGCCTCAATCTCTCGCAGGAGCGCGCGGATCATCGGGGCGGTGAAGGGTATAGGGAGATCACTCATCTCTTATCCGCCTGTTCTGCCGTGGATTTGCAGCGGTCGTGCTCGCCGCTCTCGGTGAGTCTCAGCCGTTGCTCTTTGGTGATCCCCTCGAAGAATGTCCGGTACTCGGTCATGCCGCCCATGGCCGCGCTGCGGGCGCGGTCGATCAGGTCGTCAACCGGATCGGCGGGCCGGTCTCCGGGAAAATCGTCGCCCGCGTCATCCGGGAGGGGAGCCTGTGACGCGGGCGACGAGGTGCCGGCTCGGGAGGATTGAGCCGGATCCGTACCGCCGCGCGCCCATCGGGCCAGTGCGCGGCCTGTATCCTCGGAGAGCGGGCGGTCGAGCGGGACTGCCGCGCGGTGCTGCTCCTGGAGCTTGATCGGGATCGGAAAGCCGGGGCGCTCGGGGGAGAGCACGAACGAAACCGTCATCTCGTAGGGCAGCCGCTTCTCGCAGATCGGCGACCAGCGCTCCGCCGGCGGAAGATCCTTCGCCTGGGTGATGACGGTGCGCTCGCGACCGCGATCGTCCTTCACCTTCTCCATGCGCATCTTCTCGTCGGCGCGCAGGCACAGCACGACGTGGCAGCGGACCTGCAGGAGCTTCGAAACGAACCGCTTATGCGCGCCCTTCGGCCCCTTCCATGCACCGACGCTGAGCCGGTCGGCGGTCTTCACCGGGTCGAATTCCCAGTTGCCGCGGTGGTTCTTGCGGGCCTGCTCGACCTGCTCCTCGAGGATTGCGGCGTGCATGTCCTGGACACCGCCCTCGCCTTCCCAGAGGTGCGAGGCGCTGTCGATCACGACAACCTCGAACCCGGCGGCGTCGGCCTTCTGGATCGCCTCGGTGTAATGCTCCGGGCTGAACGGCGGGCGCATGTCGGCGTGCTGAAACGCGAACTTGAACTCGCCCGGGGATTCGCCGGGTGCAACGGCATAGTGCAGGGCCCGCTTGGCCTCGGTGTCGATAAAAGCGACGCGGCTGTCATCGCCGTCGGCAAGGCCGCGTGCGACCTTGAGGGCGCTCAGCGTCTTCCCGGACCCGGACACGCCGGCGATCGATATCAGCAGCGAGACCCGCTCGCGGATGGCGGGGGCGAAGGTGAAGGTCATAGGTCGCTGCCTTTCTCGTGCGCCTTCAAGGCATCATCGACGAGTTGGCGATCTTCGATCGTTTCGAGGATCGCGCCGTAGTTCCATCGGATGTCGCGGAAGATTCGACCGTCGCCGTCCCAGTCGGCGATATGCGGAGCGACGTCGGCGACGATCTGCTTGTCGATATCGTCATTGATTTTGAAGCGATTGATCGCAGATGCCACGCGGTACGGGCCTTCGCTCCAGTCGCCCCGCGTGTCCATCATGGCGAGGGCAAGGTCGAGGCGTTGGTTGCGCTTCCGCAGAGCATCGAGGACGTCGGACCATTCAACGTCGGGGTCAAGCTCGTACCGAATGACGATCGTAGCGAGTTCAATGTTTGCGCGGCGCTCAGCTTTGCGTTGTTCCTCCGCCCTTGCCGCTGCGGTGGCAGCCAACTCCGCCTCTTTCTCGGCCTCTGCGGCGTAGGCGTCGTATCGCTCTTTCAGCGTGGCGTAATTGCGCTGAGAGCTTTCGAACCCGTCGCTGATCTTCACCTCGCGCTGCATATCCTTCAGCCACCCGGCGTCTTCCGTCACTCTCTTCGGATAGCGGGCACGGCTGTTCTGAGGGACATACGAGTGCTTCCGAGGCATTCCGATTTCGGCCATCATGGCTTCGATGCGCGCTCGCACGAGCTTGTTGTTCTCGATCGCGGCGAGGTTTCTTTCGTGTGCCTCGCAATCACGCTTCCATGCTTCTCCCAGCTGCTGCAGAGCATATTGCGCGATCCGCTTCTTTGAAGGCTGAGCATAGGAATAGGACGGGCGTGCCGCGTGCGCGTAGCCTGCGGGGTTTGCCTGGCAGTTCATCACACGCCCGCAGCCCTCAAGCGGCATGATTGTTCGAGTTTCTGCCTCGGGTTCGGTCTTCACGGTGCAATCTCCGTCATCATCTCGACCGGGCGCACGATCGGGGCGGTGCTGCCGTAGCTGATCCCGGCAAGCATCGGGTCGTTGGTCTCGCGGGCCTCCCATGCGTTGGCCGCGAAGGCCGGGTATTCCGCCGTGATTACCGCTGTCGGATAGCCGGGCCATTCGTTGAGCTGGACGCCGCGCCGGAAGAGCGCGATCGCGGCCTGAACCTTGCGGCGCCCGATCTCCATGCCCACGGCGTCGAGCTCCGCCGGCATGATCAGGTGTGGCGGCTCGTTCTCGACGAACAACCAGCGGAATCGCACGCGTCCTGCCAGATCAGGCCGCAGGATGGTGACGGCGCGCTCATACAGCGCGGCCTGAACCTCCATCTGCATGCCGAACATGCGCCTGCCCAAGCCGGCCGGGGCCGCGCTGACCTCGCCGGTCTTCACATCCCAGATCGTCGCGCCGGCGGGGTGCTCTTCGAACCGGTCGATCAGCGCGCGCAGATAGATCCCGCTCGGATCCTGCGCGATCGCGACCAGCTCGGAGGGGTGATCGGCGCCCTCGCGGAAAGCCTCGCATCCCTCGACCGTCGCGGCCTGTTTGTGCACAGCGTTCGCCATGGCCTCGGCCGTCTCGTAATCGCTGCGCAGGATCGGCGATGCACCGGCGGCGTAGGCGGCAGCGCGCGCCGCCTGGGCGGCCTTGCTCTTGTAATCGCTGCCCTCGATGACGCGGACCAGCTTGCCGCGACCGAGGATCAGCCGGTGCGCCGCTGATCCGATCTCCTTCGGGCGCGTCGGTTTCGCCTCCTCCGTCTCCGCATCTTCCGGCGGCGGGTTGAGACGCGGGTGCTGATGCCAGGCATGCAGCGGGCTCTGATCGATGATGACCTTCGCCATCGAGGAGGACAGCGACGGCTCCGGCGCCGGGTCCTTGTGGTAGACGCTGTCGGGGATGTCGGCGTGGAAGCCGGTGGCGAGCGTGGTCATTGCGCAACCCTCCAGTCTTCGGCCAGGAGATCCGACTGGCTCGCCACCCAGGGGACGAGATCGTCGTCGGCTGTCTTCATGTAGATATACGCGCGGGTCATCTTGGAGCCGTCATCAGGGGGTTGGATCTCAATCCACATGCCCTTGCCGTTCCAGCCGCTACGCTGCACGCGCGCACCCCGGTGCATCGCGTCCAGCGCCTCGCCGAAAGTCAAATCGGTTTCCATGTCTCAATCCTTTCCGGTCTGGATATTCTTCAACGTGGCGGCGATCGCCTTCATCGCCTCGATCTCGTCGCGCGCCATTTCCGGTCGCATCCGCCCGCGCTCGACGAGGCGGGGGTAGACGCGTTCGCGCTGGCGTACCTCCCGCTCGGCGCCGGCGATCTGCCGGTGCAGCGGCACGGCGCGGTGATCGAACAGATCCGACATGGCGCCCTCAGAAGCGGATGCGGACGTGCGGGATGGCTTCGGCGACGATTGCCAGAACGATCTTTTTCGCCGCCGGCTCGTCCACATCGGCGTGCGCCATGATGGCTTTCTTCGCCTCGCCCATGATCTTGCCGCGATGCTCCTGATCGGCGCGCCGGCATTCTTCCTCTGCACGCTCGGCCTCCTCGCGGCGCCTCTGCTCCGCGATCTCTTTCTCTGCGGCCTCAGCGCGCCGGCGCTCCTCGGCGAGGCTTTGCTCATGCTGCCGGCGCTCGGCCTCGGCTGCCTCCTGAGCCTTGCGCCGCTCTTCTTCTGCGGCACGATCAGCGGCTTCCTGAGCAGCCTTCGCCGCGCGCTGCTTTTCCTGTTCAGCCCGCTGACGCTCTGCCTCCTCGCGGCGCCGCGCTTCCTCGGCCTCACGCTCCCTGCGCTCCGCCTCCTCGCGTTCGGCGCGCAGCCGTGCCAGCTCGGCGCGATCGGCCTCCTCCTGGGCGATCCTCTGGCGCGCTTCGGTCAACACCTGGATGACGCGATCGCGCTTCTCAATGAGGTCGTCGGCCTGCATCCCGAAGAGCTCGGGCGTGATCTCGATCATCTCGACACGCTTGCGCATCGCATCGACATCAGCGGTGGATGCGCCGGCGGGAACGACGGACTGCCGGTCGATCTCCGCAGCGGCGTCGTTGATACGCTGCTGCTTTGCCTCCTGCTCAGCCTCCCAATCGTCGAGCGGCTTGCGAGCACGATCGCGCAGCTCGTCCAGCGCATTGCGAACCTTTCGACGAACCGCATCGACGGCGTCGATCGCCTTGCGATGCTCCTCGTTCATCTCCTTGCCGGATTCGTCGATCGCGCTCTTCCGGCGGGCGATCTGAGCCGCGCGGCTGGCGATCTCCTTGCGGCCTTTCGTTGTCGTCAGGTCGATCTCGGCAGCGTCGATCTGCGCCTTGATCTCAGCGATGACAGCATCGACCGCCTGCTCGTCGCGGAAGACGATGCCGGGATCGCTCTCGATCATTTCGAGATAGGAGGTGGAGTTGTGGCCGATGCCGGCCTCGGTGGTCTGGGGGGCGGTGTTCATGTCAGTCCTCGTTGATTGCCGGATCAGACCGGCGGGTTGTTGGCGAGTGAAAGGATGGCCGTGCCGCCGATGCCGACGGCGAACAGGGTGATCGTCGCGCAGATGTCGCCGATGCCGGATGCCATCGCGATCGCGCGCCGGGCGAGCAACGCGGCGGCCATGGCCTCGTGGAGATCGGAGACCTGCGACGGGCGGATGCCCCGGGCGATCAGCGCCTCGATGCAGACGGCATCGTCTTCGAGGTCATGGCTGTGATCGAGCAGCACGCGGGCGACGCGATCGATCGGCAGCGTGACGGGCGCGGGTGCGGGCTCCGGGTAAACGTCCGGCGACGCGGGCGGGTAGAGATCGGGGATCATCCGTCAATCCTCTCATTCATCTCGGCCTCGACCCGCACGCGGCGCGCATGCAGCTCGTGGGCGATCTCGGTCAGGTCGTACGCCGTGACGCCCTCGCCGAGCGGGTTCGGGCGATCGGCGGCTGGATCGTTCAACCACTCGTCCAGCAGCCGCATGTTCCGGCTGAGCTGCGCCTCGGCGCGCTGGATCAGGTGCAGGCGATCGGCTGCGGGTGTCGGCTCTTCGAGATCAAGATCGATCCGGCGCAACCAGTTCGCCATCTGTGGGGGCATGGTCATCGCGTGCTCCGTTGCTGGCCCTTCGTGACGCGCCCGCATGGGGCGCGCTGCGAAAGGTCAGTCTTCCTAGCCGTAGCCGTAGCCGTCGCCGTCGCCGTAGCCGTAGCCGTCGCCGGCCAGCCAGTCAGGTTGCGCGCCTCCCATGCCCTCACTGCGTCCGGCTCGACCTGTGCAACGCAGGTGATGTCCCGCAGATCGATATCGGCGGGCGGGCCGATCCGGCACGTTTCGGTTGGGCCGGTGGTGACGAGAACCGGGCGTTCGGGCTGGTCCGCTACCGGTTGGCCGGCAGCTACGCCTGTTCCTGCGAACATACTGGCGATTTGCCGCAACTCGGCGAGTGTGAGGTTGTCGATGGCGCTGGACATGGTCTCTCCCCTGTGGTGACGGGGAGAAGCGGCCTGCCCTCCCCGGTGCGATGGGGAGAGAATTTGCGATTAACGCAAATATGTCAAGAGAGATGTTTGCGTTTTTTGCAAACAATATCTGCTGGGTGCTAATTGAGAGGTCGGGCAACAGGTTTGACGCAGCAATCTCCGCATGCGTTAATGAGATGTTGCCCCGCCCACGAGGTCCATCATGCGCCGTCTTTCCGCATCAGTTGCCGCCGCCCTCCTGATTGCCACGCCCGCAGCTGCTCACGACTGGCGCGGCTTCTACGTCGGCGGCGAAGCCGGGTTTGTATCGCCAGAGTATCGCGGCGATCTCACGTTCTCGGGGGTGACCTTGCCGCTTTCCGTCCGGGCATCGGGGTTCACAGCCGGCGCATTTGCCGGCGCAAACCTGATGGCGGGCCCGTGGGTGTATGGCGCGGAGGTCGGCGCCTCGTATTCGCGCGCCGAAGATGGCGCACTCGGCATCACCGCTGGCATCGACTGGTCAGGATCCGCCGTCGCGCGGGTCGGATATGCTCATGATCCGCTGATGCCTTATGCGTTGCTCGGGATTTCTGCCACGCGTGGCTATGCCAAGGGGCCGGGCGGAACTGATCATGAAACGCGTTACGGTCTCGTGATGGGCGCCGGACTGGAGCATGCGCTGAATGATCGAGTGCGCATTAGAGCAGAGTATCGATACACGCACGGATTCGGGCGGAGCGGTGTGCTTCTGCCCGGTTTCACCTACAGCGATCAGCTCGATATCCATCGGGTGACTGTCGGTGTGAGCTTTGCGTTGGGTGGTTATTGATCGGCGTGATCACCGTCGCGCAATTCGGCATCGAGCGGATTAAATATTACGCTCTGTCATAATTACTACGCATCCGACGATACCTTACCCTTCAGGCGAACACTTATTAAACGAGAAAGCAAAAACCAAAATAATCCGGCAGATGTACTGATCATTAGCCCAAAAAGGAAATTAGAAAACGATGGATTGTATTTGATCATCTGCAACAATGCATTGCTCAGAATCGCAAAAACCAGCGATATCTTGAAAGCGTATGCTAAATTGTGTTGTCTCCATCCGACAAAAACAAGAGGCAAAGCAATTATTGGGTCGAGTAGCTTTGCAATAAAAAACGCGAATAACACTGAAATTTGTTGATCTATAGCCATAGTTTTCTCCCTACATGCGGCTGAACCGACCGATCACGCGCCCGATCAGTTGCAGATCTTCCGCAAGGATCTCGCGCGGGGTGTGATGGGGGTTGTCGGAAAGGATACGAATCTGAAGCGGGCTCGTCCCGATCATCACCTGCAGGCGCTTCACGCTGGGGCCGAGACCGTCATGGATCACGAACACGCCATCGCTGGCGCGGCCATAGGCGCGGGAAACCAGCACCTTGTCGCCGGGCATCAGCGTCGGCGCCATCGAATCGCCCTCGACCGTGATGAAATCGAGATCGGCCTCGCGTGATCGCAGCTCGGTGTGGATGAAGTCCGGCGGCAGGCGCCATATTCCGCGCACGTCGTCTTGAACGACACCATCGACGACGACCGTTCCGACATCACCACCGATGCCCAGGCCTGCTGTCGCATCGCGCTCGACGATCTCGCCGGGCTGTAGCGTCCGGCGCTGCGCATTGCGTGCAGCCCGGGACCGCGTTTCGTCCTCGCTCCATTCTGGATCCGGCTCGAACTCCTGGCCGATCGGGACCGAACGCACTTGTTCGTCGTCCGCCTGCCAGAAATGCGACTCGGGCAGCTCCAGATATTTCGCAATCAGCGGGATTTCCTCGGCCTTCAACGCCCGCTCGCCTTTCAGCAGACGGGAGATCTGCGCCTGATGCACGTTCATCGCCTTTGCCAGCCCGCCTTTCGACTTGCCTGGTTGCAGCAGTGCAGCCTTGATCCGATTCAGGTCCATTGCGGAATTCTCTGGCTTGTTGCGAAAACCGCAATCGCAAAGATCGCAAATTTCGCTTGACATGAATTGCGGAAAGCGCAAATTCTTGCGCATGACGACACCAGCCGAAATCGTGATCAGCAAGTGCGGCGGTCATCAGCAGGTCGCTGATATGGCCGGCGTGGACATCAGCCGGGTCTACCGCTGGACCTATTCGAAGGAGCGCGGCGGCACCGACGGGATCATCCCGTCGCGCCATCAGCAGCGTCTCCTCGAAGAGGCATCGCGGCGGGGCATCGGGCTTGCGCCCGGTGACTTCTTCCAGCCTGCGGCTGCGTCGTCTCCACCCCTATCGATAGGAGAAAGCGATGCACCGGTTACGTCGGCTCAGACGCAATGAGGTTTCGCGCGGTGGCGGAGAGGATCTCGGCCATGGGCGTGTCGGGCGCCTTCGACGCCATGTCGTGCAGCTCGTTGGCGAGGCGCTCAAGCGTCTCGTTCCCGCCCGATCGCGGCAGCGCTGCGACGAGGCAGATGGAAAATGCCGCGATCGTCTCACTGAGGACTTTGGCGGTGATATCAGGTTGTACAGACAAAACGTGCCTCCTGGTGATGATCGGCTGAACGATGTTCCGTCAGCCTACAGGCCACTGATTAAGGTTCTGCGAGAGCGTCGGCAGCGCATGGCGAGTGACGCGCCATGACCAGACCCTACTCATTCAATGCCGCAACGTCCTTCGGCTTTCACCGAAGCGGACTCCCCGTCGCGGAGGCGGTGACGGGCGCTGCGCGCCGGCTCTGGCCGAACAAGCCGGCCCATCATCTCGCCGCCCGCGCCGGCGTTACCCATCGCGCGGCGGAGCACTGGCTGACGCAGAACACCGGCATGTCAGCCGATGCACTGGCCGAGCTGCTGCGCTCCGATGCCGGGCTCGAGATATTGCAATCTATCATGGGCGAAGCGCGCCCGTCGTGGTGGCCGGCGTTCCGCGTCTCGGCCCAGCTCGACGAGATCGATCGCCGCAACGAGGCCAACCGTCGCGAACTGGAGGCGCTGCGCAATGAGATCATCCCCTGACCGCTGGCCGCGCTGGCGCGTCATCGCCGCCGGGCAATGCGCGATCATCGCGCTCCGGCTGACCCAAGCGTCCGAATTCATGAGCGACCTCGGGCGCGCAATCCTGACCAGAGAGAGATTTTCCGATGTCAGATCCCGCCGAAAATACCGCGTTTGATACCGACACCCTCACCGGCGATGTCCGGGATTTCCTGCTCTCACAAATGCGCTACATGGCAAAGCCCTGGGCGCAGATGAGCGAGGCCGAACAGCGGGCCAAGATCGCGATCACGGAGAAGCATGCCGAGTTCGTCGTGAAGAAGGCGGTGAAGGTCATTGCCGCCCGGGACTTCGAGCGCGTCGGGGTGAGGGTCGGCAAGTTCACGGTGAAGGATGGTTCGATCAAGGCCGAATTCACCTGTGATGCGTCGCACGCGAACCTGCTCTCGATCTCCGATGCCGATTCCGCCGTGCTGGTGCTGGCCGATCCCGAAGACTTTTACGGCGAGCGCGCCGCTGCCGTCGCTGACCCGGACGAGCCCGATTTGCCGATGGATGATGATGAGATCGATCCGGATGACGACCCGGATGATGGCGACGACGAGGGCGGCGAGGCGATGCCGGAGATCCCGCCCGACTTCGATCGGAGACCCGCCCCCGCCCCGGCTCCTGCCGGTTGAGGCGCAACTGAGAACGGGGCGGCGCTCGATCGTCGCCTCGTAAGATCAACGACACGGCAAGAACGGGGCAGAACATGGCTGGGGCAGCGCGTTTCAAACGCTCGATGGGCACGTCGGTGCTGGCACTCGGGCGACTGAAAACCGGACAGATGAACAAGACGGAAGCCGCCTATGCGGAGTTCCTGGAGAAGCTGAAAGGCCTCGGCGATGTCGTCTGGTACAAGTTCGAGGGCGTGAAGCTCCGCCTCGCCGACAACACCTTCCTCACGGTCGACTTCGCAGTGATGCGTGCCGATGGCGCGCTCGAAATGCATGAGGTCAAGGGCCACTGGATGGAGGATGCCCGCGTCAAGATGAAGGTCGCGGCCGATATGTACCCGTTTCGCTTCATCGCCGTGAAGCCGATCGCGAAGAAGGCCGGGGGCGGCTGGAAGGTCGAGGTGTTCTGATGCACGGCATCTTCGCACCGCTCCGTCCCTGGCCCTTCAATGATCTGCCGGCACACTGGTTCAACCTGATCGTGGCCGATCCGCCGTGGAAATATGAGGCCTACAGCGAGCGCGGCGAGGCAAAGGGGGCGGCGTCGCAATACGCCTGCATGCAAGCCGAGGAGATTGCCGAGGCGTTCCCGGTCGGTGATCTGGCCGATCGCAATTGCCTCCTGCTCTGCTGGGCAACTGCACCCCTGATCGATCGACAGATCGCCTGCGTCAAAGCGTGGGGTTTCGAATATAAGAGCTACATCACCTGGGCGAAGGTTTTTCCCAGCGGGAAGAATGCGATCGGGACCGGCTACCGCGTCCGGTCAATGTGCGAGCCCGTGATCGTCGCAACGCGTGGTGAGCCGAAGCACAAGGCGCTGATGGGACTGTTTCCCGGCGTGCGCCGGGAGCACAGCCGCAAGCCCGAAGAATTCTACCAGATGGTCGACCAGAAATGCGCCGGCCTGCGCCGCCGCGCGGATCTGTTCTCGCGACAGACACGCGACGGATGGCGCGGATGGGGCAATGAAGCGACCGAGTTCGACGAGAGGCCGTCGCCATGCGCATGAGCGATCACGCCCTCGTCCGGTATCTGGAGCGCGCGAAGGGGATCAGCCTCGAGGACATGCGCGCGGAGATCGAACAGCGCATCGTCGCCCAGGCCGGCCCGAACGCGACCGGCTGCTGGGTCGATGGAATCTGGTTCGTGATCAAGAACGGTGTCGTGGTGACCGCGCAAACGGCGCCGCCACACGCGCGAATCGGCTCAAAGAAGCGGGTGAAGAAGCGGAGGGCTCTGCCGTGAGCGTCCAGTTTTTTACCACTTATGCCGAATATGAACGGACCTTGAAGCGGTCGCGCCCACGGCGTCGCCGGCCTGCCGAGATCGCGGCAAAGCTGTCGCGCAACGAGCCGCCGCACCGGGATGTTCTGCGGATCGCTACGCCCCGCACCAGGCTCGAAGCCGCCGAGGTTTTCGCTGATCAGTTTGCCCGGGAGCGCGGATCGTCGCTTGAAGAGCTGCGCGGTCACCGCCGCTGCGAGCCGGCGAGGACCATCCGCCGCGACTGCATCAACGCCACCGCGAATCGGTTCCTGTGGGCATCACCGACGGATCTCGGGCGCGTGTTCCATCGCGATCGCACCACGATCATGCAGGGCGCCGCCGTCGTCACGCTGTGGCGATCAGGCCAGTTCGACACGAAACACATTGCCGACCTGCTGAGGCTCAGCGAGGCGGACGTCGCGAACGTTCTGGCCGCGGCGCGGGATGCGGAGCGGGCGGCATGAATGGTCTGCGCGTCCTGATCGCCTGCGAATTTTCGGGCGTGTTCCGCCGGGCCTTTGCGGCGCGCGGGCATGACGCCTGGTCTTGCGATCTGCTGCCGGCAGAGGATGGCAGCAACCGGCATATCCGGGGCGATGTGCGCGATCACCTCGGCGATGGCTGGGATCTGCTGATTGTCGCGCATCCGCCTTGCACGCGGCTTTGTCGTTCCGGCCGGCGCTGGCTTTCGGGGCCGGGCAACATGACGCCGCCGAAGCAACTGCCGCGCGGGCGGACATGGCAGGGCATGATCGATGAATTCGAGGACGGGATTGACCTGTTCCTTGCGTGCTGGCGCGCGCCGGTGCCGCGTGTGGCGATTGAAAACCCTGCCATGCACGATCTGGCGATGAAGCGGATGCCGGATGACCTGCCGTCGCCACAGATGGTTCAGCCGTACTGGTTCGGGCATCGCGAATACAAGGCGACTGGCTGGTATCTGCGGGGGCTGCCGCGACTGGCGCCCACCGCCATGCTCCAGGAGCCGGCGCGCGAGAGCGACGAATGGCGGCAGTGGAACCGCGTGCACCGCATGCCGCCCGGGCCGGACCGGGGCAAAGAGCGCAGCCGGAGCTTCCCGGGCATGGCGGCTGCCGCTGCAGAGCAGTGGGGTGGTGTGGCGGTCGCGGCGGCGACAGGGCATGCGCGCGGGGTGGCGTCATGACGGCACCGATCACCAGCGCGAAGATCGTGCGCAAGCTTGTCGAGGAGGGCTTTGAGCTCTGGCATCTGAGCCCTGATGCGCTGCCGGGGCGCTGGGAGCTGCGGCGCGATGCCGAGAAGCATGCGGTTTCATGGGATGCGATAGAGAGCATCAAGCGGCATTACCGCGACTGGTTCGCGCGTGAGACCGAGGAGATTCAGCAGGGGCGGTTCACCTGGATATACCGGCTGAAGCAGCGCCCGCTTGCCTTGCGCGGGGTGGCGTCATGACCGTGATCGCGACAGCCGTGAAGCACATGCTCGCAGCCGGTATGCCGCAAGAGGCGATCGTTGCCGCCATTGAAGAGATGGAGGCGGCGGCGACGCCCACGCGTTCGAAGGGTGCGGAGCGTCAGGCGCGGTATCGGGAGCGTAACAAAGCGTCACAAACCGTAACGCGTGACGATTGTGACGCTCCCCCTGCCCTTCCCCCTGAGACAAGGTCCCCCACACCCCCTAAAACTCAAACCCCTAACCCTATCCCCCCTTCGCCCCCTAAAGGGGGCTCTTCCCCCACGCCGAAACAGCCAGCCAGGCAGTCCAGAAACCCGATGGGCTGGCCAGCTGATGGCTGGGAACGGTTCTGGTCGATCTACCCGAACAAGGTCGGCAAGGCCGATGCCCGCAAAGCCTTCGACCGAGCGCAGGCCAGAGCCTCAATTCCGTTCGAGGCCCTGATCGCCGGCCTCGAGGCGTACGTCTCGAAAACCGACGACCGGCCATGGTGCAACCCCTCGACCTGGCTGAACCAGGATCGCTGGGAGGATCGACCGGCAACCGGACCGCCTCGACGATCGGCACCGCCACGAGGTGGCGACGCGATGATGGATCTCGCTTTCGAACTGCACGGAGCCCGCCATGACCGGGACAGACCTGACCACACAGCCGAACCTGAAATCCTCCCTCCCGAACGTGACGCCTCGGGAGATCGCAGGTTTGCTCGATCGGATGACGTCGCGGATCGAACGCCTGCCCGGGAATCGGTTTCAGATCGCGGCGGATCGGGCACCTGGTGACGACGAGAAGGATCGGCTGCGGGCGCGAAACCGTGCGGTGACGCACCTGCTCGCCCGGCCCCTCGTCGAGGACATCGAGAAGGCGATCGCGGCGCTGCTGACCCTGTTCCCGGCGGATTACAGCTCTTCGCAGGGGGCCCGGGCGATCGTGAGACAGTTCGCCGAAGCGCTGAAACGTTTCCCGCTCTGGGCGGTGCATGAGGCGTGCCGGCAGGTCCGGGACGGCGTCGCTCCGGGCGTCAAGGCCGCCTTCGCCCCGAAGCCACCGCAGCTCGCACAGATCTGCGCCGGCCTGATCGCGCCGCTCAACGCCGAACAGGCGCGGATCCGCAGCGTCCTCGATGCGGAGGTGTACAGCCCACCGACCGAGGAGGAGCAGGCGCGGGTGGCGGGCCAGTTCGATGCGCTGCTCGAAGACCTCAAGGCAATCCCGGACGAGGAGAACGAGGCTCGCCGCGAACTGCGCGCCTCGATGCTGGAGAGCGATGCGCGGTTTCGCGAACGGGAGCTGCGGGCGGCGGGGATCGACGACGGGCGCCCGATGTCGCTCGCCCTGAGGAAACAGGTCGGCGCCATGGTCGAGGATGCCGAGATCAATGCGTTCCGGGAGCGACGCAAGGGGGCGATGGATGGACCTGCTGGCGAGGCTTGAGAGCTTCGACGAGCTGATCGCCGTGATGCGCGATCGGCGGATAGAACTCGGGATGTCACAGAACGAGCTCGACGACCGCGCCGGCCTCGCCACGGGCTATGTCGGCAAGTTGGAAATGTCGCGCGGCAAGCCGAACTCGAGGAGCATCGGGCGCGAATCGCTGCCGCTGTTGCTGGGGGCGCTGGGGCTCGAAATCGCGGTCGTGGATGGGCGTATAGCCAGCGTCGCCGGCTACAGCCCCGGAGGCCAAGCTCGGAAAAGCGTTCGCGCTATCCGAGGGCAGAAATTCATGAGCGAAATCGGACGCCTCGGCGCGCAGAAGACGAACGCGCGCCTGACCGCGAAAGAGCGTAGCGCGAACGGTCGCAAAGGTGCCCGAGCGCGGTGGCGGAAGTGGCGAGAAGAGCGGAAGAAGGTCAAGCCATGAGCGACAAGATTGTGCCGATGCCGGGAATCGGCGTCACCGAGGATGGCGCGCCGGATACCGATGAAGTCGAGGCGATGCTCCTTCAGGTGTTGGAAGGCGTCCGCGCCGGTGAAATCACCGCTGTCGCCTTCGCCGCGTCCAACCATCGAGGCGAGATCTCGACAGGCTGGGAAGGCGTCGGCGGCACACGCCATCAACTCGGCACCGCCGTCTACGTGCTGAGCCATCGGTATGCTGCGAGCATCCTCGAACGCTCATAGCCATGGTGATTTTCGTCACCTCCAAGGAGGGATGAAAAATTATCGAGCCCCTCACTCGTCGTGCCGCATCGCCTGCCCTACCACCGCGCTCAGCTCCCGCTTCGATGGTGATCGCCTGATGCGGCCCTGCGCCTTCGCGGCTTCCCGGTACCAGCGCTTCTCGATGTGAGCTGCCCTCGCCGCGGCGACATCGATCCCGGCTGCGCGGCACCATTTCATCACCGCCATCCGCGACACGCCGGCCCATCGCGCGGCCTCGGCCATCGTGATCTCGCCCCGCTTCAACAGTGCCAGGGCAACCGCCCGCTCGTCGCGCTTCATGGGTTTACAGTTGTCAACCAGCCCTCAGTTTCGTCAAGCCCCTCGTCGCCCCACCGAATCACCCGACCACCTCAACACCCACCATTGAAATCACAGCGCTTTTCCGGTCGCGTGCGCGACAACCCGCCCTGTGCGGTGACAGGCAACACAAAAAAAACGAACCTCCTCGCGCCCCCCACTCCGTGCCCCGCGCGGAACCACCCCCTCAACCACCGCGATGCAGGCCACCCATGCCCCCGAAGGAACCCACCCCACGCCTGCCGCCACGCGCCGAAACCACCACCGCCCACCCCGACAAGCTCCTCGCCATCCCGCGCGTCCGCGCCTTCCTCGACCGCCTCGTCGAAGGCGACAAGCTCGAAACCGCAGCCGACACCGCAGGCATCACCCGGCGCCGGGCCCGCCTCCTCATCCGAAACCCGAAACTCCGAAAGGTCTTCATGCGAGAGATTGAGGAGTTGAGAGAACGCGAGCGACCGCGCAACATCTTCCTCGCCGTCGCTGTCCGCGACGCAGGGATGGAGCAGGGAGCGACAGCGGCGCAACAAAAGGTCTCGATCGAGGCCGCGCGGTATCTGGACGGTGAGTCCTCCCCGACGGGCATCACCATCAACGGCGGCAACAACGTCATCGCCGGCTACGTCGTGAAGCTCGACGGGCCGGCTGAGGGGCCGAAAGCGATTACAAATCGCAGGGCGGCGGACGGTAAGCCCTTGATCGAGCACGAGCCTGTTAGGAGCGACGATGAATAACAGGCTGCGAGCGCGGGCCCAGGCACCCGATCATGCGAGCGACGAGGCGACCCGCCCTGACCTGCGAGGCGAGGCATACGGGCCGCGCCGCGCCCTGCGGGTTCGTTCGTTGCGCCACGGTAGGGGCATCCCTCGCGGCTGCGGCGCGCGTCCGGGGGGTGGGCCGGAAAAACGGGGGCGCCGACCTATATCTCCTCTCCCCCACACGCCCCTGACCTCTGATCATCCGAGGGTCGGCTGTCAGGTTTTACTGGCCGGATATTTCGGGGGTCGGCGATGGGCGTAGAGGCGGCGATTGATGAGAAGGAGGCTCTGCCTCTCCCGATGACGGTTGATCGGGATGAGTTCGGGCGGGTGGTGTTCGAACCGGATGGTCGGGTGCTGCGCGGGTTCATGCTGTCCGATGCGCGGGTTCGGATTATCCGGGGGCCGATTCGGTCCGGGACGTCTTCGGTCTGCTGTCAGGAGATCTGGCGGCGGGCGTGTGAGCAGGTGCCGGGGCCTGATGGGGTGAGGCGGACGCGGTTCGGGGTGGTGCGAAATACGTATCCGGATCTGCAGCAATCGACGATCAAGACGTGGCTGGGGTGGTTCCCGGAGAAGGAGTTCGGTCGGTTCATCTGGTCGAAGCCGATGGAGCATCGGATGCGCAAGGGCGAGGTCGTGTGCGAGGTGGTTTTCCTTGCGCTCGACAAGGCGGAGGACGTGAACAAGCTGCGCTCGACGGAGTGGACCGGGATCTGGTTCAACGAGCTGGAGTATATCCCGAAGGAGCTTTTCGACGAGGCGGAATCGCGGGTGGGGTATTTCCCGGCAGTGAAGGATGGGGGCGCGACCTGGTCGGGGGTGTTCGGGGACATGAACGCGCCGACGGAGGATAACTGGGTGGTGAAGATGGCGGGCGAGGTCCCGCCGCCTGAGGATATCACGCCTGAGGAGCAGGTCGATTATATCTGGCCGGAAGGGTGGCACTATTTTGTGCAGCCGCCGGGGCTGATCGAGGAGTTCGGGCCGGACGGGAAGACGGTGACGGGGTATCGGCTGAACGAGGCGGCGGAGAACCTGCGGTGGATCCCGCGCATCAATGGGCGGGCACTGTATCTGGAGACGATCAAGGGCAAGGGGAAGCGTTGGATCGATTCGCGCATCATGAACCGGATCACCGCGCCCGTTGAGGGCTCCCCGGTCTGGCCGATGTTCGTCGAAGAGACGCATGTTGCCAGGCAGGAGCTGCGGTACGATCCGAACTATCCGGTTTATGTCGGGGTCGATTTCGGCAGGCGGCCTGCGGCGATCTTCGGTCAGCTGATCGCGGAACGCTGGTCGATCATCGGGGAGCTGCTTGGGATCGATGAAGGGGCATCGACGTTCGCGCCACGGGTGCGCCGCTGGCTGTTCTGGCATTGCCGCGGTCTATTCGAGCATGAGGAATCGTCGTCGGTGCGTGCGGCATGTGATGCCGGGGCGCTGCGGATGTTCGGGGATCCGCGCGGGGTGGACAAGACGCAGTCGTCGGATGTGACGCCGTACGAGGTGTTTGCCGATTACGGGATGCTGGTGCGCGAAGCCCCGACGAACAAGATCGAGCCGCGCATCGAGGCGGTCGAGTTCGTGCTGAACGGGATGCGGGATGGCATGCCCCGGTTCCTGCTCTCGCCGTCTTGCCGGTCGCTGAAGATGGCGATGGGTGGGGGGTATCACTTCAAGCGCGGTGATGTGCAGCGCATCGAACCGGTGAAGGATCGCTACTCGAACCCGGCGGATGCGCTGCAATACCTGATCATGGGCGCCGGCGAGGGTCGTGTGATGAGCGGGCGCGATCGCCCGACGCGGGGCGGGAACAAGCCGATCCGGCTGCATCGGCAGCGGTATGCGATCAAGCGGAGGACGGGCTGATGGCGATCGGTGGCGATCTGATCGGGACCGCGCCGGAGGCATGGTTCCTGATTTTCGAGGAACGCGCCCGGGCGCGGTGGCTCGGGGCCGTGGCGATGGGGCGGTTCAAGCACGTCCAGGCCGTGGGCTGGGTGCGGGATCAGCGGCTCTGGGTGTTCTATGACGTCTCGCTGCGGGTAACGCGGATCACCGTGATGCAGGACTGCCCTGATGCGTGGGCACTGATCCGGGAGATGCGGGAACGATCGGTCGTGGTGGCGATGGCGCCGCGTCAGAACCGGCGCTGGTGGTGGCGCTTCGGGTTCTGGTGCGTGCCGGCAATGGCACATCTGGTCGGGGTGCGGGGGATGCCGTTGCGGCCGGATCGGCTGTTTCGTCTGTGCCTGCAACAGGGCGGGCAAGTGGTGACCTTCGATCAGACCTGAGGGTGTGCGGTGCGCCGTGGGCGCGCTGGACGGACATTCCGGAAAACGGAGGTCGATGTCATGGCAGAAGCATTCACGCCCAGCATGTCCAATCAGCGCCGAATGGCCGCGCAGCAGGAAGCAAGTGCAGCGCGCATTGAGGATCGCCGGCGTTCGGAGCTTAGTCAGCAGAAAGAACGTGCCGACATGGCGGCTGCGGGGTCGCTGCAGGAGATGCTTCAGCGTGATACGAACCGCTTGCTTCGGATGTTCGGCACCCGTGGACTCAGCGGCAATGGACGTCGGGCATCGCGCTGATGGCAAAACAGCAGACCCCGCTGGAGAAGGAATGCGATCAGCGCTTGGCTGAATGCCGACGGCAGAAGACGCTTTTCGAGCCTGATCTGCGGGAGGCATATTTCTTCACCGATCCGCATCGCTTCCGGGATGTGCTCAGCACTTCGCGCCCGTCGATGCAGCGGGAGAACGATGCGGCGCAGCTTGCGACGTCGATCGGCATGGAGGTGGCCGGCGATTTCACCACCGAGATGGTGAACACGTTCATGCCCCCGATCATTCCCTGGGCGGACCAGAAGGCCGGGGACGATATTCCGGAAGAACAGCGCGAAGAGATCGACGGCCTGATCACCGAACAGACGACGGCGATCATGGACGCGATCAAGGAATCGAACCTCTACGACACGGCTGCATTGGGTTTCACGCCGGATCTGTCGCTCGGGACGGTGGCTCTTTGGGTGGAGGATGTTGCCGCTCACGAGCCGATCAACTGTCAGTCCGTGCCTATCCGTGAGCTTGAGATTTCGGTCGGGCCGCGCGGTGATATCGACACCCGGTTCGTCGTTCGCCACACCAAGTTTCGGTATCTTCCAGCGCTTCTGCCCGATGTCGAGATGCCGGCGGAAATCGCGCGGAAAGCGAAGGCCAGCCCTCAGGCGCACTGCCGTGTGGAGTGGGGGTTCTGGCGGGACTGGACGCGACAGGACGATGTCGTCTGGAAGAGCGTGGTGCGCGTCGCCGGGAAAGTGGTGGCCGAATCTGAGCTCGAGGGCGAAGGTTCCTGCCCGCTGATCGTGGCACGCTTCAATCCGGATTCGATGTACGCATTCGGCAAGGGCCCGGCGATCCGGGCGCTGCCGGAGCTGAGGACGCTCGACGAAACCGAGATCCTGACAATGGAAAGCGCCGATGGGCAGATCCATCCCGCGTTCGTCTATGCCGATGACGGTGTGCTCAACCTCTCCGACGGTATCGAGGCCGGGGCTGGATACGCGGCGCGGGCCTGGGGCGCCGGGTCGCCTATCCAGCGTCTGACGCCTGAGGGGAATATCGAGTTTGGCGAGTTCCGAATTGCGAAGATCGAAGGCCGGATCCGTCGGATGTTCTTTGTCGACTTCCCGGAACAGGCCGGCAAGACGCCTCCCACGGCGGAACAGTGGATGGATGAGATGATTCGCGCGAAGCGCCGGATCGGGACGCCGGGCCGCGTGTTCTGGAAGGAAGGGCCGGCGGAGGTCTTCAAGCGTTACAAGTTCCTGCTGGAGAAACGCGGATCGATTGAGCCGATCACGGTCAATGGCCGGCAGCTCGCGCTCGTCCCCTATGACCCCACCGAGCAGGCCCAGGAACACCAGGAAGTCTCGATCGCGGGCCGGATCATGGACATCGCACGCACGAACTTCCCGCAGAGCTTCGAGGTGATGGTCGATGGGCCGGCGACGATTGAGAAAATCCAACGCAAGCTGCGCGACAAGATCATCGTGCTGCGCAACCAAGGCGGGATGATGGAAGCCGCCCAGATGATGGGGGCGATGCAGGGGGGGGGTGGCGGTGCGCCACCTGGCGACGAGGGGATGCTGTGACGAACGCGGATTTGATCGATGCGATGCATCGGCTCCTCAACGATCAGGGGCAGAAAGGTGACGGCGCCGCGATGCGGTTATGGCTGCGCCGTCAGCTCATGAGCACCATGCCGGCTGGGGCTGATGTCTGTGCGGTGCGCGATCATGAAGGGCAACGCAGGTTAGCTGCAATTCTGCTTGGGATTGCAGCGAGGCCAGACGAGGACCCCCATGAAGCCGAAAAGCGTGACACACGACACGACACAGATTTCGAGCGCGATCGACAGCGCGGCAGCGGACCTGCCCGGCGCGGCATCGCGCGGCGCATCTCGTAGCGGCTCGGCTTCCTGGATTTTCGGCGCGGGGGTCGGCCCTCGCGTCATGCTCTCGCCCGAAGGGGGCGACGGCGGGGGTGACGCGGGCGGTGCGGGTGAAGGTGGTGGTCAACAAGCCGCCGGCTCCGAGCCGCCCGCCGAGCCCGCTGCGCCTCAGCGCCCGGACGGCATTCCGGACGCGTTCTGGGATGACAAGGAAGGCGTGAAGTTCAACGACCTTGCCGCCCATCTCTCGACCCTGGAGAGCGTCAAGGCCGAGATCGACGGCAAGGCCGCGGCGGTCCCGGAGTCGCCGGACAAGTACGAGGCGAAGCTGCCGGACGATTTCGAGTTGCCGGAAGGCGTCGAGTGGCAGGTCGATCCCGATGATCCCCTGCTCGCGGTTGCGCGAAAATCCGCGCATGAGCTTGGCATCGACCAAGGCGGATTCGAGCGCATGGTCGGGGCTTACGCCGAGATGAAGCTCGCCGAAACCAAGGAAATCGAGGCGGCGATCGCGCGGCAGAAAGAGGCGCTGGGCCCGAAGGCGACGGAGCGCGTAGAGGCGGCCCGCAATTTCATCACCGCTGCCGCCGGCCCGGATGCGGTCGAGTTCTTCAACGGGATGCTGCAGCTCAAGGGCGGTGTGGAGGCGGTCGAGAAGATCATGCGCCGCGCCGCGAATGGTGGTGTGCCGGGCTTCAACGGCTCGGGCCGTGAAGGCGGCGAAGGAATTTCCGACGAGGAGTGGGCGAAGATGACGCCCACCTCGCGGATGCTGACGGGGATGAAGGCTGATCGCCAGCGGCGCAGCGCCTGATTTCGACAACTGAGGGGATGGTTCAATGGATCTGCTGACGCTGGTAGAATATGCGAAGGGGCTCGCGCATGGTGCGGAACGCGCCGCAGTGGAGGGCTTTGCCGAGAGCTCGGATGTCTTCGATGCGATGCCGATCGAAGGCCTGATGGAAGGCGCGCCGACTTATGAGGGCTTGCGCGAAGCCGAGCTTGCGAGTGGGCTGGCCTTCCGTGGCATCAACGAAGGCTCGACGCGCGGGATTGGCAAGTTCGCGCCGTTCAGCGAAGCAAGCTACATCTTCGACCACGACATCGACGTCGATGATGCCATCGTGCGCCGTTATGGCGAGCGGCGCCTTGCGCAGCATGTCCAGCTTGGCGTGAAGGGCGCGGGCAAGCTGTGGACCGATACGTTCTTCTCCGGGAACAACGCGACGAATCCGAAGGAATTCGACGGCATTCAGCGTCGGGCCGCGCGGTTCGATAACCGCATCATCCACAATTCCACCGATTCCGGTGGGGCGCCGCTGTCACTCTACAATCTCGATCGCGCCATTGCGAACACCTGGGAAGCGTCGCATATCATCGCGTCCTGGGACCTGATGCCGCGTTTCATGCAGGCCGCGCGCGACACCACGCTCGCCGGTTTCGTCATCCAGAGCTATGACGAAATGGGCATCCCGAAGATGACCTACGGCGCGATTCCGATCCTTTGGGGTTATCGGAAGGACAAGCACGGGGTGATCCTGCCCTTCAACGAGGTTGCCCAGGGCGGCGGCTCGGCCGTCACGACGTCGATCTATGTCGTCGCGTTCCGCGAAGGCGGGCTGCGCGGGATTCAGCTGAAGCCACTCAGCGTAACGGGTCCGAAGCTGCTCGACGATCAGATCACGCACCGCACGCACCTGTCATGGGATGTCGGCCTGGTCGATGAGCACGAGTACTGCATGACGCGTCTGACCTCGATCACGAACGCCGCATTCGTGAAGTGATCGATCGGGGGCACGCGCCCCCGGTCTCCTGTGCAATGTGAAGATGGGGAAGCACGATGGGCTACCGTGGTTACAATTTCGATGCCGAGCTCGAGCTCAAGGATGCCGGGGCGATCACCTCCTCCGCGCCGGCTCAGGTCGGCGGTGAGGCGCGCATCCTCGATGTGGGCAGCGCACGCTGGGAAGCGGTCGCGGTGATCAATGTCACCGACATCGACGAAGCCGACACCGACGAGACCTATGAGCTCGAAATTCAGGGCTCGAATTCGGCAACGTTCGCCTCCGGCAACGAGACGCTGATCAAGGTCCCGGTGACCAAGACCGGGCGGATCGAAGTGCCGTTCGTCAATCAAAAGTACGGCGATGCCTATCGGTATATCCGCGCGGTCACGACCGTCGGCGGAACGACGCCGTCGATCAATTACACGGCCTATGCCTCCGTCCTGAAATGGGCGTGAGGCGTTCGCCGCACTGAAGCCGAGCACGAGGAACTGTCATGCCGACGATGGTGAAGATGTACCACAAGAAGGATGGCGAGGTTGAGATGACCAGCGTCAACGCAGATCACGCCGCGACCTTCCCGGATGAGTGGTCGAGGAAGCCCTGGGCGCTTGAAACCAAGCCGGTCGAGGAGACGAAGGATCCCGCGCCGGAATATGTGGCGGCTCATCGCGGCGGCGGCTCCTGGGCGGTGATGAAGGGCGACGAGGTTGTCGAGGGTGGCCTCACGAAGGAAGAGGCGGAAGCGGGCGCGGCAAAGCGCATGCTCTCTCCGAATGAGGAGACGAAGGATCCCGCGCCGGCGGCCTGATTGCCGGATATCGATGAAGCCTCGAGGGAGAGGGTCGGGTGAAAGCCCGGCCCTTTCTTCATGTGCGGTGCAGGGACGAGGTCGGGCGCGCAGTTTCAGCCTATGAGCGAGCGCCTGCAGATCATCAACGACGCCCTGTCCGCCACGGGCAACTCCGGCCTGAACTTCGAATTCGATGGTTCGGAGGAATGGCGTGTTGCCGACACGGCGTTTCGTCGGGCCGTGGGCCAGCTGCTCACCCGCCACAACTGGAATTTTGCGACCACGACCGCACCGCTCGCCGGCGGGGTGGATAACCCGTCGCAGATCTTCAGCAACGCCTATGCCCTGCCGGTCGATGCGCTCTCGGTCGAAACCGCGTTCGTGAATGGCAAGCCGCTGTCGAGATACGAGATCGTCGACAACCGTTTGTGCTGCGACGAGGCGAAGGGCGTGGTCGTGAAATATGTCCGCATGCCATCCGATGGGCAGTGGCCGCAGGACTTCCGCGAAATGGTGACCATGAAGGTCGAGGAATTCATTCTTCGCGGCCTCAACGAGGACTTCGAGGAAGCGCGTGGCCGCGCCCGCGATGTTGAGATGATGCTCGGCGAAATCCGCACACGGACTGACAAACAGGCGCCGGGCAAGGCGGTGTTTCGCTCCAGGACGCGAGCGAGGCGCCTGAACGGTGGTCGGCGGCTGAATCGTTTCGAGCGTGAGGGGTCGGCATGAGCATTCCGACGCAGGTGATCGCACAGCGTGATTTCTCAGCCGGCCAGCTGGATGAAGCCTCGCTTCGCCGCGACGATGTTGAAATCATGCGCGCCGGTCTTCGCACCGCCCGCAATGTGCGTCTGTTGAACACCGGATCGATGACGCGCCGGCCAGGGCGGCGCGTCCTGTTTTCGACAGATGGGATTTCGTATCGTGTCCGGCCGGCACCTCGTGAGAATTGGTGGATGACGCTCGAAGCGGGGCGCGTGATTTTCCGCAGCCTTGATCTGTCGGCATCGCAGACAATTGAGGAAATGCCCTGGACTGCCGACGCCCTTCCAGATCTGCGTTTCGTGGAATATTCGTCGACGATCATCATTGCCGGTCCGGACATGCGTCCGCAGCTGTTCACTTTTCGTCGCTCCACACGGGTTTGGGAGCACGAGGCTTTTTCGTTTGCGGAAGACGTGACAGGCGCGATTCGTCAGCCCTTCTACAATTTTTTCGAGGGCAGCAGCATCACACTGCAGCCCTCCGGGCGTTCCGGCAGCATTACGCTCAACTTTTCCGGTGATGTCCTGGATGCTGGCCATATCGGTGTGCGCTTCCGCTACGGTGATCGTCAGTTCGAGATCACCGGGGTGACATCGCCATCGGAGGGGACGGCCGATGTGATCGAACAATTGCCCCCAACCATCACGCTTACACTCGATAACTACAACGGTATCGAGGTCGGCGATGTGATTGAGGGCCTTGATAGTGGCTGTCGAGGCCAGGTCGTTGCCGTCGGCCCTCCCCTGACTGTCTTCATCACCACGAACTGGAACGGCTTTATTGTCAGCGGAGACAAGGAAAGCGTCGTCGGCCCGCGGTCGCGCGGGGTGGCGCAATCACAGTCCAGTGCTTCGCCCGCGGCAACCGTTTTATGGGAAGAGGCGCTTTGCTCCGACTTCCGTGGATGGCCGCGCAGCGTAAACAAATCGGTGCAGCGCATCGTTTTCTGCAATTTCGAACAGCTCAGTGCTGCCATTATCTGGAGCGCGGTCGGCACACAGAATGATTTTCTGGTTGGCTCGGATCGCGATGATCCGATCTTTGAGCTCGTGCCGGCAAACACCACAGTTTTCGACGTCGTCGAGGGATCCGACGTCTTTGTCTTCACCGATCAAGGCCCCTACTTCATCCCGGTATCGTCGACGTCGCCGCTGATCCCCGGTTCTGTTGAATTCCGGCAGATCAGCGATGATGCGGCCTCGCCGATCCGAGCGCAGCCGACGACGGACGGGCTGGTCTACATCAATGCAGGCCTTACACGCGTGCTCGCCCTGATCGCAACAGGCCAGACGTCGAAGCCATACATCGTCGAGGACATCTCGGAATTCCATGCCGAGCTGATCCGGAAACCCTTGACGTTGGCGTCGACCAGCGTCGATGCGTCGGCGCCGGAGCGATATATCTATGCCCTGAACTCGGACGGAACGCTGGCGGTCGCACGTTACCAGCGGCAGCAGGGCGGTCGCGGCTGGGTCGGCTGGGTGCCCTGGGATGGCTTCGGCACATTGAAGTGGGTGAGCGCCTATGGCGGCGATGTCGTGGTTTCCGCCGAGTATCAGGCAGGCGAAGAGACGCTGACGTTCGCCGAAATATTCGAGGAAGGTTTGATTCTGGACGGGACGCGATCGCTTGCCACGGTGACCGGTAGCGATGCGCTCGAACTGGAGCCCGGCTTGTCTCTCCTTCTGGAGGAAGGCTTGCCGCTGCTGCTTTCGCAGGACACGGCTTTCAACTGGGCCGTCGGAACAAATATCGCCATTGCGCAGGGTTACTGGTTCCGGGGTGAATACGAGATCCTCGAAGATGGAACGCTGTCGGGTGTGATTCCCGTCGAGAATGCGATCGGGCTTGTTGGGGGGTTTGCCTTCGATGTCGAGGTCGAGCCGTTCGTCCCGCATGTCGAGGGCGGAACATCCGCGCGTCAGCGTTTCCGGCGCCGAAAGCTGGTGCAGGTCGCGGCAGTGGTGCAGCGGACGCAAGCGCTCGAAGTCGCGGGACGACTGGTGCCTTTCTGGAGCGCCGGCGAGAACGAAGAACTGGAGCCGCCGCGTCGTGACGAAACCTATCGCGCACGTCCGGTAGGGCGGAAATTTGATCCGCGCTGGTCGGTTCGGCAGAAGCTCCCGGGCGCCCTGACCATTATCGAGCTGACCAGCGAGGTGACCATCTGATGGGCGATCCGGTCTCAATAGGAATGACGGCAGCAAGCACGGCGCTCAGCGTAGGTACTGCCGGGATGCGCATCGCCGGGCGGAACACCGAGGCGGGCGCTCAGGCTTCGGCTGATCGCATCGAGGCGATGCGGATGGAGACCGCTGCAGAGGCCGCGAAGGTTCGCGCCGTCCAGCTTGATGCGCAGTATCGCGACGAGTTGAACGAGACGCTGTCAACGATCGATTCGATCCGGGCTGCGCAGAACGTCAACATCGATTCCCCGACGTCTCGTGCCATGCAGGAGAGCGCGCGAACCCGCTCGGCGCGGGCTCGGACAACCGCGAAGTCGAATGAACGGATCAAGGCACTGGGCCACGAGGGTGATGCGCAACTGTTGCTGAACCGGTCGCGGCAGCATTCCCGCTCGGCTTTGCTCAAATCCGTTCCTGATTACCTGAGCGCGGGACAGGCGATCATCGGCTTGATGAGGTAAGGCATGGTTGATGTTCTGACGCGTTCCGGCGGTCGTGGACCGCGTGCCCCCATGGCGGAGACGCCGCGAAACCAGGTATCTGGCTCGGATGCGATGCGCCCTTATGCCGCCGTTGGGCAAGCCATGGGCTATCTTGGCGATAAGCTTGAAGCCGCTGCTGAGCCTATCCATCAGGCTGCCGGGGCGAAGGCCGTCGAGCTCGACAGCAAAGGCAATCCGCGCGTCAACTGGCGCTTCGGCTTCAACGCCGGCGATGACGCATTCAATGCGGCTGCACGTCAGGCCGGACTGGCGAAATGGAAGACCGGGTTCGCTGATGAAATGCAGCAGCTGCGAGCGCAGCATGTCAATGATCCGGAGGCATTCCGTGCCGCTGCCGGGGAATTTCTGAAACAAGCCGGACGCGGCGATCCTCTGCTTGCCCCGTTCATGGAGCAGGAAGCCGGCAATGTGATTTCGCAGCACTTTCGGGGGCTGCTCACTGACAAGCAGAACACCGATCGGCAGCGCTTCAACAACGACCTCAAGGCGCGCGAACAGCACCTGACCGGTCAGCTCGAACGGCTGTACGAGGAAGGCGGCGGCAATACGCCCGAAGCGCAGGCGCTTCTCAGCGAGATGTACGATCTGCGTCGCTCTCTCGCGAACAACCCGGAGTTCGCTTACTCGGATGCTCAAAGGGAGATCGACGACGAGCATACGTCACAGCATCTTGCAGCGACCGCGATCGTCGGGGAGTTTCGCCGGCGCTATGCCGATACGGGCGATCTGGCCGGGACGATTCAGGAAGCCGAACGCCGGCTTTCCGATCTGAACCTGCCGCCGGATCGGCGCGAAAAATATCTTGGAGAGGTGACGCGTCGCACAGCGGCAGCGTCGGAGATGCGGCGTATTCAGCGGCAGGAGGCCGTTGAGGCTTCCGAGACAATGATCGCTGCGCTTGATCTCGATCCGTCGATCGATGCGGGCCGCGTTGCTGATCAGGTCGGCGAGCTCCGACGGCTTGGCGCCCATAGCCAGGCGGTGAAGCTCGAAGCTGCACAGATGGTGCGGGAGCTGTCACCGGTATTCCAATCCGGTACGGCAGCGGAGAAATCGGCTGCGCTGGCTGGCCTGAACAAGCGCATCACCGAAGGCGCTTCTGCACCGGCGGCTGACTCCGCCCAGCTGCTCCGGGACTTCGAGGGCTTCCGCGCCCGCCCCTACTGGGATGTGGACGCCTATCGGATCGGGTACGGCTCCGACACGATCACGCGCGCCGATGGGACGATCGTTCGTGTGCGTCCCGGCATGGAGGTTACGCGCGAAGACGCGGAGCGGGATCTCGAACGGCGCAAGGGTGAATTCGAGCAGGGCATCATCGGCGATATCGGCGTCGATTCCTGGTCAGGATATGGCAAGAACGTCCAAGCCGCGCTGACCTCGATCGCTTACAATTACGGGAGCCTACCGGGGTCCGTGGCGCGGGCCGCCGCAACCGGTGATCCGGAGCTTCTCGCGCAGGCTGTCGAGGGGCTGAAGGGCCACAACGACGGGGTCAACGCCGGACGCCGGCAACGTGAGGCGGATCTGATCCGGGGCGGCGGCGCAACCGGAAGCGCGGCCTACATTACTGCAAAGACAGAGTTGCAGCGTCGTTTCAACGATTCGGCGGTCGAGCTGTGGTCAGGAGTAAGGCGCGCATTCGACGACGGCTATTCGCCCTCGGCGGAAGAGCTCAACGAACTGACCGCGATGTTCCCGCTGATCTCGGACGCGAAGACGCGCGACGAGATTGTCGGACGCCTCAACCAGGAGGGTGCGCTCGATGCCCTCGACGGGGTTGAACAGTTCCGCCTGCGGGAGATGATCGACGACAGCCGGCGGGCGGCTGAGTCCGGCGATCTCAATGCAGCTGAGCGAGCTTTGCTGAGCGCCATGGATGATCGGGAGCAGGCACTGACACAGCGTCTGCGCGATGATCCGCTCTCGCTGGCATCCGGTGCCGGGCCGCTGGCATCGGAGCTCGGAACCGGGGTGCGCGAATCGATCGGGCCGCTGCGGTTTGAAGATAGCGACGCACTGGGGCGGCAGCTCGGCGCACGCGGGCTCGTAGCGCGGGCCATATCCGGATATCATCGTCAACCGCTGGGATCGGTGTTGCGCCCTTCGGATGTCCCGCAGATCCGGCAGATGCTGCAAAGCGGAGATGCTGGAACCGTGGCTGCGTTCTTCGGCTCGGTCGAGGGGCTCGATGATGACCTCCTCGCCGCGACCCTCTCCGACAAGAACCTGGCCGAATCCGTTTCGGGCCTGCTCAAGACCACCGATCCGGAACGCTACGGCGCCGCGATGTCGGGCATGGACCAGATCATGCGCCGCAATCCGGATCTGTTCATCGACGCCTTCGGCGAAGATGCCGTGGGGCGCGTCCGGGGATGGCAGGACGCCCTTGTCCACGCGACACCGGAGCAACAGGCCCGCGCGCTGCAACGCCGCCTGGACGGCTCACAGGGCGCGATCGTGAAGGAATGGGAGCAGGAGGCCGAAACCTTCGCGCGTGAGAAGCGCGCCGCTGATATCGGGGCCGAGCTGCTGGGCACGTTCGAACGTTCATGGCGCGCGGATCTTTCAGCGCCTGAGACACGGGCGGCGCTGGAGAATGATTATCGTCAGGTGCTGAAGAAACAGATGGTGATCACCGGGGATATCGATGCCGCACACGGTGCAGCGATCGAGACGATGCGGCGGCGCTGGGCCACCTCTGCGACGAACAACGGAAAGCTGACAAAGCATCCTCCGGAAAAGCATTATCAGCAGATCGGTGGTTCACACGACTGGCTCCGTGAGCAGCTGGTCGAGGACCTGTCGTCGCATCTGGAGATCGATCGCGGGGAACTGGAAACGACCGAACGCGGTCGAGAGCGTCGGGCGATCATTCGCTCGCGCGGTACGACCGATTCCGCAGGCTCCCCTGATGTGCCCTACACCCTCGTCGCTACGGCGGACACTCAAGCCGATATCACGGCAGGTGAGCCGCCGCGCTACGATGTCGTCTTTACCGATCCCGAAACCGGGTTGCTCGAAGTGCTGACCTGGCGGGCCGATTTCGACAAGGCAATGATGCCGGCACGTATGCGCGCCGCCGATCAACGTCGGCAGTTTCTCGAAACGGAGCGCACCGGTCGTCAGCAGGCGGAGGAACGTCTCGGCGATCCTGATTTCAATCGCGGACGGCGCGGCATGGAAGCCCTCGATCAGCGCCGGCGGGAGATGGATTGATGCCTTTCCTTGAACGAGAGAGCCCGCGCGCCCGAAACCTCCTGCCGATGGAGGCAGAGCAAGAGCGACCAGCACTCGGGGAAACGATCGCCGCCGGTTTTCGGCAGGAAAACACCGTTGCCAATATCGCGCGGGTGCTGCGCGACTATCAGTCGTTCGAGCCCGAAAAGGATTATGACCCGGTCGAGCACCTTCGGGGAACGCCATATGAGGGCAATCATCTCGACCGGTTCGTCACGTCTCGTTCTGCCGCCGAAACCGAGCACATCATGCGCCGGATCGATCAGGAGAACGAGAACCGCGAAACGCTGGCGGCCTCCGGGTTTGCGGGTGTCGTCTCTTCCATCGCAGGCGGTCTGATCGATCCGACCATCGTTCTGCCCGGTGGCGCGCTGTACCGCACGGCACGCGGCGGTGTCTCAATCGGGCGTACCGCTATGAGCGTCGGCGGCGCCGGCGCGGCGGCTGCGGGCGTTGCCGAGGGCGTTCTCGGTATGACGCAGGAGACACGCACGCGCGAAGAGATGGCGCTGAACATCGGCGCATCGACGATCCTCTCTGGCTTGCTCGGTGGTGGCGCTGCCTCGTTGCTATCCCGCGCTGAGCGCCGAGCGCTCGACCAGGCACTGGCTGCGGATATCAGGCGGATGGAGGGCCGGGCCCCGGACGAGGCAGCCGGCCTTGCCGATGGATCCGATGGTCGAACGGAGATGCCCGATCTTTCGAGCGATGGGGCGCGCATTCCGGATATGCCGGATGATACCGTCCGCCCTGCCGGCGATCCGGCGAATATGGACGTGCCGGCGATGCGCGATGCCGGTGCGGCTATGGCGGATCGGCGAACCGGGCTACTCGCGTCAACCGGGTTGAGCGAAGTGCCGTGGCTGAGCACCGCATTCGAGCGCATGTCACCGACGCACCGGTTGCTGGCGAGCGAAAACGTCGCATCGCGTCGCGCGGTGAGCGATCTCGCGGAATCGGCGCTGATGAGCGTGGATGCACAGCGTGGCGTCACACCGACGCGCGCGGGCGGCCCGGCTGCCGAGCGTGAGACCGCACTCGCTCAGCGGCAAACACTCGTCGCGATGGATGACGTGATCGAAGACGCATGGCTCCGATACCGGTTTGGTTCGCGGGAATCGGCGCCGTGGTTCGCACGGCAGCGTGACGCACTCGACGAGATGCGTGGCACCGGTGCCGGCGGCAAGCTGTCGTTCGGGCGTTTCGACGAGGAAGTCGGGCGAGCGATGCGCGCCGGCGATCGCCATGAAGTTCCGGAAGTCGCTGATGTGGCACGCTGGGTGCGGCAGAACGTGTTCGAGCCCTGGAAGGAGCGCGCGATCAAGCAAGGCCTGCTCCCGGAGGGGGTCGAGGTTTCGACTGCCGAATCGTACTTCATGCGGTCCTATAACCGGGAGGCAATGAAGGCACGCGCACCGGAAGTCCGGCGACGTGTCACCGACTGGCTGGAGGCGGAGCAGACCCGCAAACGCGATATCCAGACCAAGATCGAAGCGCTCGACGACCAGCGCCGAGCCGTCGCCGATCAGGTCCGCAAGGTCGAGGACCGGATCGCGCGATCTGAGCGGCGGCTTGCGGAGCTCGATGCACGGCAGGCCGAACGGCAGATGGCGACGCGTGATGCGGCAAACCGGGAGGAGGTCCTCACTGAGCGTGTGGCCGACCAGGCGGAAGCGCTCTCCGAGCTGGAGGAAGCGGTCGCGGCCTTCCGATCGCAGACCGTGGCGCCGGAATTGCGGGGACGGATCGCGGACCTCGAGGCGAATGTGCGGGCGCTGCGCCGGGAGGAAGCGCGCTCGCGGATGAGCGAGAAGGATCTGGAGAAGGCGCGCAAGGCCGAAGAGGATGCGTATCTCGCCGATGATTTCGTCGGCAAGGTCGCCGATATGGTGGTGGGTCGCCGCAATCCTCCCAAGGTGCCGTCATTCGTTCAGTGGATCGTGGATGCCGGCGGGATCGTGGACCAGGGCGGCGATGTGCGCGCCATGATGGGCGGGGCTCCGCAGGCTCGCCCGGGCCTCCTTAACCGCAACAGCGGCTCGTCGATCGACGAGATCGGTGAACGTCTGGCCGACGAGTTCCACTGGATGTTTCCGGAGCGCCCTTCCGAGGCGGATGTGCTGGAAATGATCGATGCCTCGCTGCGCGGCGCCGAACCGCACTGGTTCGTTGAATCCCGCCTTGCGCCGGACGAGCAGGATCTGGTGCGCGTCTCCGATGACATCGACGACATCCGGCGCGCGATGGATGAGAGCGGATATCCCCTCAACAGCCGGCGTGATTACGCCCGTTTCATGCTCGACAATCAGGAGGCGTTGCCGGCCGGACCGGAGCGGTTCGATGCGCCCGGCGCCGATCCCATCCCGGCGGGTGTACGTCTGGAGAGTGCCGAGGGCTCTCTTGCGGGTGTTCGCGATCGCGTCGAGGAGATCCGGGATGTGGCAGAGCGGGCGCGGCGTCGGGCCGATACCGTTGATCGACGGCTCGGCCAGGACGAGGCGCGGCTTGATGAGGTTCAGCGGGTGCGAGGTCGCGGCGATCGGCGCATGGATGAGCTGTCGCGGCAGGAGGCGATTGCGTCTGAGCGGCGGGCGCTGCAGGACGAGATGATGGCGATCGCGCGGGCACACGAGGAATCGGTGTACCGCGCCATTGAAACCGAGCTCGAGCAGTGGGGCGGCAAGAGCGCTCGCGATGCGTTGTCATCGATCCGGGCGCGGGACAAGGCGGCGACGGAGGCCGGGCGCTCGGCGGACGCCCCCCGGCTGCGCGGGGCTGATCGGGACATCCGTTCTGCCGTTCGACGCATCATCGGGTCCGATCGGGATATGTCGCGGCAGGAGCTGGAGGCGCGCGCGGGTGAGATCTACGATCGCATCATCTCGACGCCCGATGGGAGGCTGCCTTACGACGAGGCCAGCACGGGCGGTGCAGCCGGGGCATCAAGCCGCGATCGCCCGCGTGGCGCCCTCGCCTCCCGCGAATTCATGATCCCTGATGAAGTGCTCGACGACCTCGGGGTGCTCGACAATTCAGCGCTTCAAGGTGTGCGCGGCTTCATGCACGGCACCGTGCCGGACATCGTCCTGACCGAGCGGTTCGGCGACTTCAACCTGACCGATCAGATCAAGCAGATCAACGAACAGGCGCAGGAACTGATAGCGCAAGATCCCAAGCGCTCCACCCAGATCATCGAGCAGCGTGATCGCGACATCAAGGCGCTGGCCGGGATCCGCGATCGCATTCGTGGTGTCTACGCATCCGGAGGGGATGCGACATCGCGCCATGCCGGCCGCATTGGTTCGTTCCTGCGGTTTTTCAACATGGCGGTGGATCTCGGCGGTGCGACCGTCTCCTCGATCCCGGATCTCGGCAATCCGATCTTTCGATGGGGCTTCACGCGGGTGTTCGGCGATGCCTGGCGCCCGTTTGTGCGTGGACTCGTCGGCGCGTCGGATGGGTTTGCGCAGGCAAAGCGGCAATACCGGGCGATGGGAATCGGTGTCGAGATGGCTCTGCTTACCCGCTCGCGCTCGATCAACGACATCTCGGCGAGCTACCGGGCGGAATCGCGCATCGAGCGCACCATGCAGGTGATCGGCGAGGGCTCGCAGATCCTGAACCTCCAGGCGCCCTGGACGGACATGACTCGCACCATCGCCTCGATCGTCTCCGGCAACGAGATATTCCGCGCTGCGCGGGCTGTCAGTCAGGGCAATGCCACGGCGAAGCAAGTCCGCGATCTTGCATCGTCCGGGATCGATCAGAGCCTTGCGCGCCGGATCTGGAGCGAGTTCGAGCGGGGTGGCGAGGTCGTTGATGGGGTGCATCTGCCGAATACGGCGGACTGGCAGGATGCCGCCGCGCGCCGGGCTTTCGAGGGTGCCGTTGCGCGGGAGGCTGATATCACGGTGGTCAATCCCGGGCAGGAAAAGCCGCTGTGGATGTCAACGCCGATCCTCGGCCTGATCGGGCAGCACAAGAGCTTCATCATGGGTGCGACGGAGCGCATCCTGCTGGCGAACCTGCAACGTCGCGATGCGCACACCCTTGCCGGGTTCATGACGATGATCTCGCTCGGCATGGTCGCTTCCGCGCTCTACTCGATCAATTCGGGCAAGGGGTTCCCGGAGCGTCCACAGGACTGGGTGAAGGAAGGCATCTCGCGGTCGGGTGTTCTGGGCTGGCTGGAAGAGGCGAACTCGATCACGGCCCAGGCCACATCCGGCGGGATCGATGCCTATCGGCTCATCGGCGCCGATCGCCCGCTGCAGCGATTTTCCAGCCGGTCGGTGCTCGAACGGGCGATGGGCCCAACCGTGGGCAAGATCAACACGGTCACCGGTCTGACATCGGCGCCCTTCGGTGAGGAAGGGTGGAACGCGCGCGACACCGCGAATCTTCGGCGGCTCGCACCCTATCAGAACTTGTTCTACATCAGGCGTCTGCTCAACGAGGTCGAGGACGGGGTGAACCAGTCGCTTGGCATCGATCCGCTCGATCAGCGCTGATGGCTGTGCGGTGCGCGGAGACGGGCGCAGCGCAATCGTTGCGACATGAGCACGCCATCAATCGCTGACGCTGACCGCATCGTCGAATATCCCTCGGCCAACGGGACGGGGCCATACGCCGTGCCGTTCCCGGTCTTCGAGGAAACCGGCGCGGATCTTTATGTGACGCTGGACGGTGAGGAGGTTGGAGGATGGACCGCAGAGGCGACGGTCTTCCCCGGCTTCTACGGCGCGCCGAACACGTACCTGCTCGAACTGACATTCGACGAATCGATCTCGGGACATCTGGTCATTGAGGGGCGCCGGGCGCCTCGCCGTGTATCGCAGTATGTCGAGGGTCGCGGTATCCCGGCGCGCGACCACAATGCCGAACTGAACACGCTCACCGCGATCGCGCGCGAAACATTCCAGCGACAGAACCGGTTCGATTCGCGCCTCGGCGAGGTCGACGAAGCCGTTGATGCGGCAGAGACGAGCGCGGGCATTGCGGGAGACGCTCGCGACGAAGCAATTTCAGCGCGCGACGATGTCTTTGCACGCTACCTCGGCGAACTCGCCGAGGATCCCGACACGCGCCTCGACGGCTCTGCACTGCAGGGTGGCGAGTGGTATGTGCGGCCGGACGGGACGCAGCGGGTTTATGCGAGCGGGAGCGGCACCTGGTCGAACGCGCCGCAGGGGCCGGAGGGCGGGTCAGGAGACATGCCGGAGGCGCGCGTCAAGGGACGTGCGACCGGCGCCGGGAGCGGTCCACCGGCGGATCTCGATGGTGATGCGGTTCGCACGATAACAGGCAGCGTTCGGCAATCCGACGTGTTCGGCTGGGTTGATCCGGCGGCGGCGTCAGAGGCCACCGGCACGATCACATGCGATCTCCAAAACGGCGCGCAACTGTTTTTCACCCGCACCATGGCCGGCAATGAAACGCTGGCAGCGCCGTCGAATGCCCCACCGGGCGCGACGTTCTACCTGCTGGTGACACCGGGGGCAAACACGCTGTCCTTCGCAACGGGCTATGAGGGGCCGAACGACGCTCTCCCCAACCCGACAACGGAAACGCTTCTCGCCATCGTCGTCGCGGGCGCTTCGCGCTTCCTCGTGCATGTCGTCGGTTCTGATTACGGAGACGGCACATGATCCCCGGCATGCCTGTAGCGTTCAGGCGCGCATTTCGCCCTATCCAGGCAACCGGGGGCACCGTCACGGATATCACCGTCTCCGGGCGCAAGTGGCGCGTCCACACCTTCCTTTCCGGCGGGGACTTCATTGTCTCCGAGCGCGGTATGGATGGTAGCGTTGAATACCTAATTGTTGCCGGAGGCGGCGGCGCTGGTTCCGTCCGCGGCGGTGGCGGTGCGGGTGGTTTTCTGCCGGGTGCAAAAGCCGTCACTGCGCAAACATACCCGGTTGTCGTTGGGGCTGGCGGACCGGGTGGTGCGTCAGGCGGCGCTAACCCCGGCACGAAAGGCGGCAATTCATCTGCACTCGGCGAGACGGCTATTGGTGGTGGGCGAGGCGTGACTGATGGTGGAACCGTCGGCGGCGATGGTGGTTCCGGCGGTGGCGGCTCTGACGGCGCCGGGGGTAGCGGCACATCCGGCCAGGGCAATGACGGTGGTGTAGGGTCTGGCATCTATGGCGGCGGCGGCGGCGGCGCCAGTGCAGCGGGCGGCAATGCTGTCGGAACGACGCCGGGTGACGGCGGCAACGGGCTGAAATCGTCAATAACAGGGGCCGACACCGACTACTGCGGCGGCGGTGGCGCGGGAGGGTTCGATACGGCAACTGGAGGATCTGGCGGCGATGGCGGCGGGGGCAATGGCGGCTCCGGTTTTTCATCCGGCGCTGCAAATTCAGGCAGCGGCGGCGGCGCGGGCGGCTCCACCACAACATCCAGCAGTGGAGCCCGTGGCGGCGGCAACGGCGGCTCTGGCATCGTCATCATCCGGTATCCCTTGGAGGCTGCGCCATGAGCACGATCCGCGCAATCTATGACACGGCGACCAGCGATATCTCATTCGAGAACGCTGCCGGGCCGCACTCTTGTGATCTGGTAGCCGCACTCGATCGCCATGGGCAAACGATCGACATTCGCGGGCTCAAGCTCGGCGCGACCGTCTCGATCGACGGCGTTGTCGTGAAGGAAATCAGCCTGCCGCCGCCGGGCGTCGAATACCGCTCGACGGATCAGAGCACGCTCGCGACCGTCCGCATCCGCCCGTTCCCGCCCGATGCCACATGCACGATCGCCGTGTGGGTTCACACCCGCGACGGCGCGCAGCACGACGCCGAAACCACATTCACCATCCCGCGCCCGCCGCAACCCTACCCGTCATGGATCTGGGATGGCAGCGCCTGGCATGCGCCGGAGCTCTACCCGGACGATGGCGAGCTGTACGAATGGGATGAGGATGCCGGCGCCTGGGTGCCCTACGACGAGCCGGACGAGCCCGCTTAACCGCCCCTGCAACCCGTCATGATTGCACCATCATCGCTGTGCGGTGCGGCCCCGCCGCGACCTGCGCAGGGTGGTGCGAGATAGCGGGGGCATCAATCATGAGTGCATTCGACGCGGCACTGCCGGTCATCCTTCGACACGAGGGCGGGTATGTGGATCACCCGCGCGATCCCGGTGGCGCGACGAACAAGGGCGTCACGATCGGCACCTTGTCGGACTGGCTCGGGCGCCCGGCCACGAAGGCGGAAGTCAAGGCGCTCAAGGTCAAGGACGTGGCGCCGATCTACAAAGCGAACTATTGGGACGTGATTCGCGGGGATGATCTGCCGATGGGGGTCAATCTTGTGACCTTCGATGCATCGGTGAATTCCGGTCCCGCTCGCGGTGCCCGCTGGCTGCAGCGAGCCGTCGGCACGAAGGCTGATGGCGCGGTGGGCGATATCACCGTGGCGGCGACGAGGAAGGCCGATCCGAAGGTGACCGTGAAGCGCTCGACCGATGATCGCCTGGGCTTCCTGCAGGGCCTGCGCACCTGGAGCACGTTCGGGCGCGGCTGGGGGCGGCGCGTCGGTGAGATCCGCGCGCTCGGGCTTCTCTGGGCCGGCGAGAAGAAGGCGGAGATCCTCGGGGATGCATCCGACATCGACAAGCGCGCCTCCAAAGACGATCGGGCAGCTGCCGGCAGCGCGACCGGCGGCGCGGCGAGCGGCGGCTCTGCCCCGCTGATGATCGAGGATCCTGTGCAGATCGCGGTACTGGTCGTCGTCGCGATCGCGCTGGTTGGGCTCGGCTACTTTCTGGCGCTGCGCGGACGCGCTCGCCATGACGCGGCGCGGGCGATGCGCGAGACCTTGGGAGAGAGATGATGCGAAATTCATGGCAACACCTGGCGCGCCCGCTGACAGAGGCAGGGCTGACTATTCTCGCCGGCGCGATCGGCGGGCCGGGCGGCGCGATCGCTGCCAGTGTCGGACGCGAGATCGCATCGCAGCTCGGCGTCGCGGCCTCGCCGCGCGCGGTGGAGGAGGCAATCGAGCAGCATCCGGCGGACGTGGCGAAGACGCTCAAGCGCTACGAGGCCGATGCCGGCGACAAGCTGGAGCTGCTCGCGCAGGAGCAGGCCGACATGGCGCGCATCCTGGAACGCGCCGACCAAGGCCCGTTTTTCCGCTGGGGCTGGCGGCCGGCGATCATGTGGCTGCTGGCCGTGTTCTGGACGATGAACCTGATCGGCATTCCGGTCATCCTCAACGGCATGCTCGGCTACACGATCCCGCTCGCTCCGTTCGATGCCCTGATCACGCTAACCGGGCTCTACCTCGCTCTCTACATGGGCGGGAATACGGTTCTGCGCGTGATGGGTAACCGTGGGGGCGCAGCATGACGGAGGCGCAACTTCCTTTGCTGGGGCTGATCGTCGCGGTGCTGGGGCTTGCCGGGACAGCCTGGTGGCGGGTGCAAAGCCATATCAACAGCGTCCGGAAAGAGTTCGAGGGGCGAATCCAGACGATCTCGGCTCAATCGTCCATGACTGCGATGCAGCTCTCCGAGTATCGGACCTATGTCGCGGAGCACTACATCTCGAAACAAGGTTTCCGGGAGACGATGGAGACGGTCTCGGCGACGCTGCAGACCATCAACACCAACCTGACGCACCTGAACGAGCGCATCGACCGCGTGATCGAAAACCAGCACGCGACACCAAGGAAGAATGAGAGAACTTCGTCATGACGCTGCTCGCGAACGTACCCAACGCTCCCGCTGAGGTCGATGATGCTGAGTCTTTCGTCGTCAACGCGCCGAACGCGCCCGCCCCTTCACCGAATCCGGAGAACATCACGCACAAGGGGCGGCTGCGCTCGATCACGTCGGTTCTGGCGCGCGCCTTCACCTATCTGACAGTCACGCGGCTGTCGGATCTCGGGAGTGCACTCGCGCCTGATATGGCGCCGAAGGTGTTTGCCAAGATCGAAGGCGAGAACGTTGAGCCGGTGTGGGGTGCTGCATCCTCGGCTCCTGCTCTGGGTGCCGGAACACTGACGGGGCGCGTGGTCAGCATGGGCCCGATGCGACGGGTGTCGATCACATTGACGATCGGCTCCGATACGGCGATGGGCACGGGCGCGTGGCACTTCACGCTGCCCTCGCCGCTCGACGACAATGCGGCAGCAACGGCGATCGGCAGCGTTGTAGGCCGCGACGCGACCGGTTCGCGCTGGCGGGTCGGCTCCTGCCGCGTCGTCGCCGGCGAAAATCAGATCGAATGCTTTACCGATGACGTAGCCGATGCCTGGTCTGCAACGGTGCCCCATACCTGGGATGACGGCGACACGCTCACACTCTCGATCGAGTATGAAACCGAGGCACCTTCGGAATAACCGAATACTGCGATCTCAAGCACTTGCCGGTGCCTGAAAATCGCAGTGTCGGCGGTTCGATTCCGTCCCTGGGCACCATTCATTTTACCGTGCTCATGAAGAACGGCGCACCATCCTGCAGCCGCGTCGCAACGCATGTCCGCCCCGGCGATCTCGCGCACAAGGCCGGACGAAGCGCCGGCGCAGGTCGTCGATGATCGGGCGATCGGGGATCGCATCACGCGGCGGTCTTGCGCGCGATATAGAAGCCGTAACCGAAATAGCGCGCATAACGGTCATGCAGGGCGATCTCCTCGCGTTGCGCACGGATCACATCCTGCGCTCCCGCATCGGCCCCGTGCCTGTCGAGGAAGGCCTCGAAGCCCTGTGCAAGGGGTCGAAAATAATTCTCCCGCCAGCAGGCTTCCGGGAGCGCGTGATAGCCGATCGGCGTGTAGCCGTGCTTTTCAAGGAGTGCGATCTTGGCGCCGGCGCGACCGACCTCCGGATATTCCCTGCTCCAGTACGCTTCGATTTCGGCGGGCCTGTCCGCCGTGAACCAGGTCAGCTCGGAGACGGCGAGCACTCCTCCCGGCTTCAGGAAACGGCGCCAGGCCCGGATCCCGTTCTCGAAGCCCATATTGTAGATCGCGCCCTCGGACCAGATCGCATCGAGCGAATCCGCCGCGAACGGCAGATCGTCCATCGACGCGGCCAGCGTCGTGATGCGCCCGGACAGACCGGCCCGTGCGGCCCGGCCCTCCAGCGCTGCGAGGAAACCGGGAAGGGCGTCCACGGCGGTTACGTCGGCATCGAGATCCTGCGCGAGGATCAGCGCCGAAGCCCCTGTTCCGCAACCGATATCCGCAATCCGCAATCCGGTCTGTGCCACCAGTCCGGCGAGGGCTATGGCGAAGCGGGTTTCGTCGTCGCCACCTGGCCCCTGCCTTGTATTGCCCGCGTGCAGATCCGTCAGGAGCGCCAGTTCGTCCATTGCGGTTCTCCATGGGTCCGACCCCGTCCATGCCGGCCCGGAACATCAAACGGTGCGCCGAGGCACGCGACATTGAAAGAATCGACAGTAGCCGTTGCCCCGCCCCCGATCACCCCCATATCGGATTTGGCATTCACGCGCGGATGCTTTATGCAACGCGCGCTGGTCGGGTAACCAGCCCACACGAGAGCATCCGGGGCCTTTGCAGCATGAACTGGATTTCAGACGTCGTCCGTCCGCGCATCAAGACGCTTTTCAAGCGCGAGACGCCGGAGAATCTCTGGGTGAAATGCCCGGATACCGGGCAGATGGTCTTCCACAAGGAAGTCGAGGCGAATCTGTGGGTGATACCCGGCTCGAACCATCACCTGCGTCTCAACGCAGCTGATCGGCTGAAGATCACCTTCGACGGCCGGTTCGAGGACATCCCCCTGCGCAGCGTCGCCGCCGATCCCTTGAAATTCCGCGACGAGAAACGCTATGCCGACCGTCTGCGCGACGCGCGCGCCAAGACGGGGATGCAGGATGCGGTCAAGGTCGCCGTCGGGAATGTCGACGGGACGCTGATGACGGTTGCGGTCCAGGATTTCGCCTTCATGGGCGGTTCGCTCGGCATGGCCGCCGGTGAGGCGATCGTCACCGCCGCCGATACGGCGCGCGAACGCGGCACGCCCTTCGTGCTCTTTGTGGCCTCCGGCGGCGCGCGCATGCAGGAAGGCATCCTCTCGCTGATGCAGATGCCGCGCACGACGGTGGCGCTGCGGCGCCTGCGCGAGGCGCGCCTGCCCTATATCGTCGTGCTCACCAATCCCACCACCGGCGGCGTCACCGCCTCTTATGCCATGCTAGGCGATGTGCATATTGCCGAGCCCGGCGCGCTGATCGGCTTTGCCGGCCCCCGTGTGATCGAGCAGACCATCCGCGAGAAGCTGCCGGAAGGCTTCCAGCGCGCCGAGTATCTCAAGGATCACGGCATGGTCGACATGGTGGTGCCGCGCACGGAGCTGAAGGCGACGATCGCCAATCTCGCGCGCATCTTCATGAAGCAGCCGGCACCCGATGCCGGAGCCTCTTCTGGCAACCCGCCAAAGGTCGAGAACAAGCCTGCCGCGACATCGGATGGCGGGACCGGCGCGGGCACCTCCGCCAAGACCTCCCCACCACACGACAGCGCGAAATCCGCTCCCGCCAACCCGCCTGCCCCGGCCGCAGAAGCAGCGGCGGAGGCGGGCGAGAAGCCGCAGTGACGCCTTCACGCGCCTGCGGCGCCTGAGACGCAACGCGCGGCACGGACACTGCTGAGACCAACGCCATTCCCCCGAGTGGAGCGAGCCACGATGGAATCCTCAGACGCGCTGATCGCGCGCTTCCTCGCCCTGCATCCCAAATCCATCGATCTGTCGCTGGGCCGCGTCGAGCGGCTGCTCGCGGCTCTGGGCCATCCCGAACACCGCCTGCCGCCGGTGATTCACGTTGCCGGCACCAACGGCAAGGGCTCGACCATCGCCTTCATGCGCGCCATGCTGGAAGCGGCCGGCCTCGTGGTGCATGTCTATACCTCACCGCATCTGGTGCGGTTTCACGAGCGCATCCGGCTCGGCCAGCCCGGCGGCGGGCGCTTCGTCGACGAGGAGCGTCTGGTGGGGGCGCTGCGCATCTGCGACCAGGTGAATGCCGGGGCGCCGATCACCGTGTTCGAGATCACGACAGTCGCCGCGATCCATCTCTTCGCGGAGGCCCCGGCGGATGTGCTGCTGCTGGAAGTGGGCCTCGGCGGGCGCTTCGACGCGACCAATGTCGTCGCCGATCCCGCCTGCGCGGTGATCACGCCGATCGGCCTCGACCATGCCGAATATCTGGGCGACACGGTGGAGAAGATCGCCTTCGAGAAGGCGGGAATCATCAAGCCGGGGCGTCCCACGGTCATTGCCCGCCAGGATTACGCGGCGGCGGAGAGCGTCCTGCATGACGTGGCCGAACAGCGCGGCGCATCGCCGATCCTGATCGGCGGCCAGGATTTCTCCACCCATGAGGAAAACGGACGCGTCATCTACCAGGATGAAGACCTCCTGCTCGATCTGCCACTGCCGCGCCTCGTCGGCGCGCATCAGATCAGCAATGCGGGCACCGCCATCGCCGCCCTGCGCGCGGCCGGATTTCATCGTCTTTCGCCAAATGGTTTCGAGACCGGCATCCGCGCCGCCGAGTGGCCGGGTCGGCTACAGCGCCTCACCCGAGGCGTCCTGCCCGGCCTCGCCCCGGAAGGTGCCGAACTCTGGCTCGATGGCGGACACAACCCCGATGGCGGACGCGCGCTTTCCGCCGCAATGGCGGATCTCTCCGAGCGCTCCGAAGCACCGCTGGTGCTGATCGCCGGGATGCTCGGCACCAAGGACGGCGAGGGCTTCCTGCGCAATTTCGCCGGGCTCGCGCGCGAGTTGATCGCCGTGCCCGTACCGGGGCAGGTTGCGGGCCGTCCGGCCATGGAAGTCGCCTCGATCGCCGCCCGCGCCGGGCTGGTCGCCTCGACTGCGGCGGGTGTCGAGAGCGCCATTGCCGGTCTGCGCGATACGCCCTGGGAGACACCGCCGCGGGTGCTGATCTGCGGCTCGCTCTACCTTGCCGGCGCCGTGCTCGCCTCGAACGGGACCCTGCCCGAGTAAGCTTCATCCGCCCTGTGGCATATCCGGGTATGGACAGACGGGCCGTTGCGCGCCAGCATGGCGGTCCATGAAGAAAGCGCCATGACAACACTCCTCCTCACCCATCCCGCTGCCCTCGATCACGAGACACCGACCGGCCATCCCGAATGCGCTGATCGGATCAAGGCCGTCGAGGCCGCGCTCGAGGACGAGCGCTTTGCCATGCTCGCCCGGGAAGCGGCGCCCGTGGCCGATATCGAGGCGGTGGCGCTGGCGCATCATCGCGGCTATGTGGAGGCGTTGCTCGAAGCTTCGCCTGAATCGGGGCTGGTACAGATCGATTCCGACACGATCCTCTCTCCCGGCACCATGGAAGCGGCCTTGCGCGGCGCAGGCGCGGCGACGCTGGCGGTCGACGAGGTCATGACAGGCAAGGTACGCAACGCCTTCAGCGCCATGCGCCCGCCCGGTCACCATGCCGAGCACAGGGTGGCGATGGGATTCTGCTTCTTCAACCACGCCGCCATCGCCGCGCGCTGGGCGCGCCATCATCATGGCGCGGAGCGCGTCGCGATCATGGATTGGGACGTGCATCACGGCAACGGCACGCAGGACATCTTCTGGGACGATCCCGACGTGCTCTACATCTCGACCCACGAGATGCCGCTCTTCCCCGGCACGGGTGACCCGAACGAGCGCGGCGCGCATGACAACATCCTCAACATCGCGCTCTCACCCGGCGATGGCAGCGACACGTTCCGCGAGGTGATGACCACTGCCGTCGTGCCCCGTATCACCGATTTCGCGCCTGATCTCCTCATCATCTCCGCCGGTTTCGACGCGCATTGGCGCGATCCACTGGGCAGCGTCAACCTGACGGAGGCCGATTTCGCCTATGCCACGCGGGCGCTGATGCGGGTGGCCGAGCGCTCCTGCGCGGGCCGCGTCGTCTCGCTTCTGGAAGGCGGCTACGATCTGGTCGGCCTTGCCAAATCAGTCGCCGCGCATGTCGAGACGCTGATGGATCCGGCCTGATCATCACGAGGCCGCGAGCGGCGGCCGACGAGGCTTGCCCGCTGCAGCTTCCGGGGCGAAAAGCTTGATCAGATTCGGCTTCGTCCGGAATCCAGTCCAAGCCATCGGAGCGTGTTTCGATCATGCCGTTCTCATCGCGTCTGCAACTCTCCCGCCGCGACCTGCTCACCGGCCTCGTCACCCTGCCCGCCGCCACCGTGATCGGCCTGCCTGCGCAGGCCCGCGATGCGCGCCGGGTACCCTACGAACTCGTCGAGGATGCGTTGGCGCTTCCGGGGGCGGCCTATGTCGGTGCGGAGCACCCCGATGTGATCATGATCGAATTCTTCGACTACAACTGCCCCTTCTGCCACCAATCGGCGCAGGATATGGGCCAGTTGCTCGATATCGACGAACATCTCGGCTATGTCCTCGTCAACTATGCCATCCTCGGCGAGCCCTCGGTGGAAGCGACGCGGATCGCCCTCGCCTTCCAGGGCCTCTACGGCAACGATCATTACCGCGATTTCCATCTCGGCCTCCATGCGCGCCGGGGCGTGAAGAACGGCCAGCGCGCGCTCGATGTCGCCATGGAGCTGGGTGCCGACGGGCATGAACTCGTCGAATTCGCCGATTCCGATCTCGTCACCATGGCCATGGAAGCGGCCATCAGTGCCGGCAACAACCTCAACATCAACGCCACCCCCTCCTTCGCCATCGGCCCGTGGATCTATGACGGCCAGGTGCCGCTTGAAGGCAAGCTGCGCATCATCGACGCGCTGCGGGCGTGAGGCGCAGCTTCTGGATAACTCCCGAAACCGGGTTCCCCCGGCGGCGCGCGTAGCGTAGCCAAGACGTTCGGCATTACGGGAGGGGAGCGAGGCGACGTGCGGTTTTCGATTACCAGCTGGAACATCAACTCGGTGCGCCTGCGCATCGATCAGGTCACCCGCTTCCTGAGCGAACAGAGCCCGGACGTGCTCTGCCTGCAGGAGACCAAGTGCCCGGTCGACAAGTTTCCGGAGAAGGCGATCCGCGCCGCCGGCTACGAGCACATCGCCTTTGCGGGCATGAAGGGCTATAACGGCGTCGCGATCATCTCGCGCTTTCCGGTGGCCGACATCGCCGTCACCGGCTTCTGCGAAAAGGAGGATGCGCGCCATATCTCGTTGCGCCTCGGCCCGCAGGCCGGGGAAGCGGCGGGGCTTGCCATCCATAATTTCTATGTCCCCGCTGGTGGCGACGTGGCCGATCCGGCGGTCAATCCGAAATTCGCGCACAAGCTGCAATTTCTGGAGGAAATGCGCGGCTGGGCCGATCGCGCGGCGGTGTCGCGGGCGCCGTCCGTCACCGTGGGCGATCTCAACATCGCCCCGCTGGAGCACGACGTGTGGAGCCACAAGCAGCTTCTCGACGTCGTCAGCCACACGCCGCTCGAGACCAGCACGCTGGAGCGCCTGCGCGAGGAGGCCGGGCTGGTCGATTCCATGCGCGACCTGCGCCCCGAGCCCGAGAAGATCTACAGCTGGTGGAGCTACCGCTCGCCGGACTGGAGCAAGGCCGACAAGGGGCGCCGGCTCGATCACATCTGGCTCTCGCCGGATCTCGCTCCCGTCTGCCGCTCCGTCGAGGTGCTGCGCGAGGCGCGCGGCTGGGAGCGCCCCTCCGATCACGCGCCGGTGACGGCGATGCTGGAACTCTGACGGGTCAGAGCATCACCACCACGCCGGCGACGGCGACATAGCGCGCGCCCTTGGCGAGCATCACCAATGGCACGACGATCCATAACGGCGTGCGCATCACACCGGCTACAACCGTGAGCGGATCGCCGATCACGGGAGTCCAGGAGAGCAGCAGGCTCCATACGCCCCATTTTGCATAGATTGCCGCGTAACGCTCATACTGCTCCGGCGTCAGCGGGAAACGGCGGTGGTGGCGGAACCGCGCGGCGAAGAGTCCCATCGCCCAGTTGACGACGGAACCGACCGTATTACCGAGCGTCGCCACGATGACGGCGCTCGTCGCGCTCGCAGTGCCGAGGGCGACGATTCCGGCCAGAACCGCCTCGGATGATCCGGGCAACAATGTCGCGGAGGTGAAAGCCGAGACGAACATGCCTGCCAGTTCCCAGAACGCCGACATGGCGCGCCTCCCACAAACGGATCCGCACCAGCGGATAACCCAGTCTCCCGTGCTTGTCTTGCGTGCTCAACCGACAATGTGAAACCCGGTCTCGTCCGGCACCGTGGTATCCGCCACGCGGAGGTTTTCCACCTTTGCGGCTGTCGGGCCGTCATGCAGCTTCGCGATCAGGGTCTCGACCGCTTCTTCGGTGCCGGCCAGAACGGCTTCGACCGCACCGTCTGGGCGGTTACGGATCCATCCGGAGACACCTTCGGCCAGGGCCTGTTCACGCGCCCATGCCCGGAACCAGACACCCTGGACACGGCCCGTCACATGCACATGTCTCGCTATCATCGTTCAGCCCTGTCTGTTCATTGGAAATTTCGCGCGGTCTGGTGAACCAACAGCACCGTGACAAAGTTTCCACTGGAGCGCCATCATTGTGATGGCTGTGCCCGGCACAGGCGCCAACGCGGATGCGGAGCGGTTCAGGGGGATGCCGCACTGCCCCTTGCTCTACCGCACCGGAGCACCAGCGCGGTCACTCACATGCTGGCAACCAACCCGGCCACAAGGCAGCCAGTGACTGTCGAAACGTCATCCTGCCACACCTGATCATGGAGGAAACAATGCACAATCCGCTGAAGCTTCTTTGCGCAGCCGTCATCCTGCTGCCGACGATGGCCGATGCCGGTGACATCGCACCACGCGAAGGCTGGCGCATCATCGAAACCGATCTGGCCCATGCACAATTGCTGGATCGCCTGCTCGAGGCCGTTCCCGCCGAGAAGATGGGCGTGGTCACCGAGGCCGGCCCGACCGCAGTTGCCCGCGAGCGCGGCATCGAAATCCCCGAGAACCGGGTCGTCGGCGTGTTCAACAACGACTATGCCGTGCGTATCCTCGACATGAGCACCGCCGCCATGATCGAGGCGCCTTTGCGGTTCTACGTCACCGAGAACGACGACGGCAACGCGACGCTGAGCTGGAAGACTCCAAGCTTCGTCTTCGCGCCCTATCTCGACGAAGGCGGTGATGAGCTCGCTGTCATCGCCGAGGAAATCGATGCCCGTTTCGAGGCGATCGCGTCGCGTGCGACCGGCGAATGAGGCAGGCGCCGCCTGAGGCGGGGCTGGACCCGGGACAAGGTTCAACCCCCGCCTTGGCGAAGCGACCGTATGCAAGTGCCGCACGGTTTGCTAACAGGAAGCTCTCAGGTTCGAAACACAGCAACCCATAGGGAAACGTCAGATCGTGTCGGCGCCAGCATCCACCCCCACCCCTGAATTTCTCGCGAGCCTGTCCCGACGGCTCGGCGCGGAACATGTTCTGACTGAGCCGGAAGACATGGCGCCGCATCTCGTCGAAACACGCGGGCTCTATCGCGGTCTGGCCGGTGCCGTGGTGCGCCCGAAGGATGCGCAGGAGGCCGCCTTCGTCATGGCGACCTGCCACGCGGAAGGCGTCACCGTCGTGCCTCATGGCGGCAATACCGGGCTCGTGGGCGGCGGGGTCCCGTTCGGCGGGATCGTGCTGTCGCTCTCGCGCCTCAATGCCATCCGCGAGGTCGATGCCTCGAATGCGACGATCACGGCGGAGGCCGGCTGCACGCTCAAGAGCATCCAGGATGCAGCGGAAGAGGCCGACAAGCTGTTTCCGCTCTCGCTGGGCTCCGAGGGTACCTGCCAGATCGGCGGCAACATCGCCACCAATGCCGGCGGCACCGGCGTGCTGCGCTACGGCAATACCCGTGATCTCGTGCTCGGCCTCGAAGTCGTCCTGCCTGACGGGCGTATCTGGAACGGGTTGCGCGGCCTGCGCAAGGACAATACCGGCTACGATCTCAAGCATCTCTTCATCGGCTCGGAAGGCACGCTCGGCATCGTCACGGCGGCGGTGCTCAAGCTCTATCCCGCGCCGAAGTCACAGGTCACCGCCTTCATCGGCTGCGACGGGCCGCGCACGGCGCTCACGATTTTCGAGCGCCTGCGCGCGGCAGCGGGTGACCAGCTCACCGCCTATGAATTCATCCCGCGCTTCGGTCTCGACATGGTGATGAAGCACGGCCATGACGTCACCCGCCCGCTTCAGGGGGAGCACGCCGCCTATGCGCTGATCGAACTCACCTCCCCCCAGCCGGATGCGGATCTGCAGACACTCGCCGAGACCGTGCTCGGCCAGGCGATCGAGGATGAACTCGTCGAGGATGCCGCGCTCGCCACCAGCGGTGCGCAGGTGGCCGGAATGTGGAAGCTGCGCGAGCTGATGTCGGAGGTGCAGGGCAAGGAAGGCGGCTCGATCAAGCACGACGTCTCCGTGCCGGTCTCGCGCGTCGCGGATTTCCTGACCGAGGCGAGCGCCGCCTGCGAGGCCGCCATGGACGGCGTGCGCGTGTGCGGCTTCGGCCATTTCGGCGACGGCAACATCCATTTCAATCTCAGCCAGCCTGTCGGCATGGACAAGGCGGAATTTCTGGCGCAATGGGAGCACTTCAACCGCATCGTTCATGATATCGTGGCGAAGATGAACGGCTCGATCGCCGCCGAACACGGGGTCGGTCTGATCAAGCGCGATGAATTGCTGCTCTACAAGGATCCGGTCGCCGTTGATATGATGAAGGCGGTCAAGCAGGCGATCGACCCGCGCAACATTCTCAACCCCGGCAAGGTCGTCGCCATTACGGACGATCCGCCGCCGGCGCTGCCGGGCAGCAAGAACTGAGGCATCCGATGAATCGCCTGAAGCGCGCCGCGTTCTCTTCCCTTGCCGGGTTGCGCTTCAATCTGCGCAGCGAGGAATCGTTCCGGCAGGAAGCGATCATCCTGGTGCTCTGCCTCGTCCTTGGATTCTTCATCGCACCGAACGCCGCCTGGTACGTCGCCATGATCGGTTCGCTGGTCCTGGTCATGGTGACGGAGCTGCTCAACACCGCGATCGAGCGCCTGTCGGATCACGTCACGCCGGATTTCCATCCGCGAATCGGCGCGGTGAAGGATTCCGCTTCGGCGGCGGTGTTCCTCGCCATCGTGCTCGCGGGCATCGTCTGGCTCACCGCCCTCGCGGAACGCCTCGGCCTGCTTCCGTGAAAGCGCGCGTCGTGGCGTGACGCGAAAAGCGTCTGGGCGCGATTGTCGCGTCGCGATGATTGACGCAGCGTCATGTTGCGTTTGTCTAGGCGTATGCTGCAAGGCGACGCGCGCGCGTTCATCTCCTCCAACTGGCCCGGACTGGCGCTCTCGCTCGTCGTGGCGATCGTCGCGGTCTGGCTGGCGCCGCGCCTGCCGGATCTGCTGCCCCTGCCGGCCATGGTCATCGCGCTGCTGATCGGCGTCGCGCTGAACCCGCTCGCCGCGCGCCCGCTCTTCGAGCCGGGCATGGGTCTCGCCGTGAAGCGGCTCTTGCGCATCGCGGTAGCGCTGCTTGGTCTGCGGATCGCGCTGGGCGATATCGCCGCTCTCGGCCTGGCCACGGCGCTGATCGTGATCCTCTCCATGGTGGTGACGGTGATCGCGGGCTTTGCCATGGCACGGGCGATGGGCCAGGAGACCGGCTACGGCGCGCTTGCTGGTGCCGCCACCGCCGTCTGCGGCGCTTCCGCGACGCTCGCTACCGCGACGGTGGTGCCGCAATACAAGGGCAAGGAGGCCGATATCGCCTTCGTCGTGGTGGCGGTGAACGCGCTTTCGACGCTGGCCATGGTGCTCTACCCGGTGCTCGGCGCGATCCTCGGCCTCGACGAACGCAATCTCGGCATCATGCTCGGCGCCACCATCCACGATGTGGCGCAGGTCGTGGGCGCGGGTTACGCGATCTCCCCGGAAACCGGCGATACGGCGGTGATCGTCAAGCTGTTCCGCGTGTTCCTGCTGCTGCCGGTCGTGCTCGTCATCGGCTGGTATTTCGCCGCGCGGACACGCGCAAGCGCCGGCGGTATGGCAGGCGAGGCTGCGGCGAAAGTGCCGGTTCCGGTCTTCGCCATCGTCTTCCTCGTTCTGTGCGTGATCAACTCCATCGCCCTGACGCAGCCGGCGCTCGCGCCCGTCTACGAACCCGTGCGCAGCTTTCTCGTCGCCGTCTCGCAATGGGGGCTGCTGATCGCGATCGCCGCTCTGGGGCTCGGCACCTCCGTGCGGGCGATTGCGGCGCTGGGCTGGCGCCATGCGCTGAGCATCGTGGTGACGACGCTCATCATTCTCGTGGTGGCGGGCGGCATGATCGCGCTGCTTCTGTAAGCCGCGCGGTTTTTTGCGGTTCACACTAGCCGCCCGCTCCCGCGCGCATTATGGTGCGCCGCAAGTGATCCCCGCATCAGGGCATAATCGGACGAGCGACACATGGCAGAAACCGGCACCCCCCATTTCCACAACGAAGACGGGCTGCGCGTGATCTATACGGGCTCGAAGGAATTCATGTGCATCGGAGCGAAGCCGCCCTTCGATCACCCGCATGAATTCATCGACATGGGCGGCGCCGACGAGGCGATCTGCCCCTATTGCTCGACGCTGTATCGCTACAAGCCGGAGCTCGGCCCGGGCAAGGTCGAGCCTGCCGAATGCCTGTGGGACGGCAGCGCCACCACGCCCGACAAACTGCTCGCGGGCGGCGCGCGCTGAAACCGGCATAACCCATGTCCCTGCATGACGTGACCGTGATCGGCGCCGGTATCGGCGGTCTGACGGCTGCCCTCGCCCTGTCGCGAATCGGACGTCAGGTGACGCTCGTCGAGCGCCGCACCGGTTTCACCGAGGTCGGGGCCGGGCTGCAGCTCTCGCCGAACGCGACACGCATCCTCGGCGATCTCGGCCTCGGCCAGGCGCTCGCCCGCCAGGCCTGCGAGCCACAGCGCGTCGTGGTGCGTGCGGTGCGCTCGGGACGCGAGATCGGGGAAGTCGCTCAGGGCGCGTATATGCGCGAGCGCTTCGGAACACCGAATTACGTCATCCACCGCGCCGATCTTCAGACGATCCTGCTCGACGCCGTGCGTGCGCAACCGAATATCCGCCTGCTGATGGGGCGCACGCTCGAACATCTCGACCAGCAGGACGGCCATGTCGGGCTCGGTTTCACGCGCTCGGGCGAACGGCGCGAGGATATGGCGAGCGCAATCGTCATCGGGGCGGACGGAGCCTGGTCGAAGGCACGCCCGCTGATCGGTGATCCCCGCGTGCCGGCCTTTCAGGGCTATGTCGCCTGGCGCGCCACGATCGCGCGCAAGGATGCGCCACCGGAACTGGCCGGTGAGGAAACCGGCCTCTGGCTCGGGCCGCAGGGCCATATCGTGCATTATCCCGTCAGCGCCGGTCGCAAGCTCAACATCGTGGCGATCCGCCGCCAGCCGAAAGCCGCGATCGGCTGGTCGGAACCGGGAGAACGCGCCGAACTGCTCGCCGCCTTTGCCGGTGCCGCCAGGCCCCTGCAGGGCCTTCTCGCCGCACCGCAGGAATGGCTGTTATGGTCGCTGCACGACCTCTCCGTGGGCGCGCTCGCGCGCGAGCGGGTCGCGCTGCTCGGCGACGCCGCTCATCCCGTCCTGCCTTTCATGGCACAGGGTGCCGCGATGGCGATCGAGGATGCGGCCATAATGGGCTCTGCGCTCGCGGACATGCCACATAAACCGGTTGATGCGTTAAATCGCTATGCTAAGTTGCGATTTCAACGGGTGCGTCGGATACAGGCTACCGCGCGGCGCAATGGACGAGTCTATCATGCGGGTCTCCTCGCCGGGCTCGGGCGCGACCTCGTCATGCGAAAGCTGGGAGCCGAAGGAATGGCCGAGCGCTATTCCTGGATTTATGGCTGGAAGCCCTGATGCGTGGCGCGTCGATTCGGAAAGTTGAAACATGATTGCTTGCTTATCGATAAAGTGATGATAAAATATCGATATTCTTGACCTTATGGCCACCTCGAATCCGGGGATGAGGCCAGATGCTCTCCGCGGGAGGAACGCGTGACAACCGGTGATCCGGCCTTTCTGCCTTGCGGAGATGCGGCTCTGAGCGTCGAATTCGGGCGCGTTGTCGATCCGCGACTCAACGCGCTCGCCCTTGATCTCGATGCCGCACTCGCGGCAGCGCCGCCGGAAGGGCTTCTGGAAACAGTCCCGACCTATCGTGCGCTGCTGGTGCATTTCGATCCGCTCGTGACCGACCATGCACAGATCAAAGAAGCCATCAGCGCGCTGCTCGGAGACCTTGCAAGCAGCGCCAAGACACCGCGCCGCTGGCGGGTGCCCGTGGTCTATGGCGGGTCCTACGGCGTCGATCTGGAAGATCTCGCCAAGGCACGCGGGCTGACACCGGATGACGTGATCGCGCGGCATGCCGGGGCCGTCTATACAGTGGCGATGCTCGGCTTCACGCCCGGCTTCTGCTATCTCGCCGGGCTCGATCCCGCGCTCGCCACGCCCCGCCGCACCGATCCGCGCGAGGTCACGCCGGCGGGTACGATCGCGATCGGGGGTGATCAGGCCAACATTGCCTCGATCGAGGCGCCCTCCGGCTGGAATCTGATCGGGCGAACGCCCCTGCGCAATTTCATGCCGGCGCGCGATCCCGCCTTCCTGATCGATGCCGGCGACGAAATCGTCTTCACGCCGATCCCGGAAAGTGACTGGGCGCAACTCGACGCCGCAGCCGCTGCAGGCGAGTGGATCGTGCAAGAGGTCGAGAGAGAACAGAGCGAAAAAGAGGCCGGGCATGGCTGAGATCGAGGTCATTGATTGCGGCCCTGCAACCACGATTCAGGATGCCGGGCGTTACGGATTGCAGCGTTACGGTGTCGGTCCTGCGGGCGCGATGGACCGCGATGCGCTCACCCTCGCCAATCTGCTCGTCGGCAATGATCCGGACGAGGCGGCGATCGAATTCGCCGGGCTCGGTGGGCGTTTCAAGGTGAAGGAGGGTGAGATCCGCATCGCGCTGGCGGGGGCGGATGCGACCTTGTCCATTGAGGGTGAGCCCGTCCCGCCGCAGACCAGTATCACGCTGCGAGCCGGGGATGCATTCAGCGTCGGCCCTGCGCGGCAAGGCGTCTATGCCATGCTCGCCATTGCCGGCGGCCTCGCCGTCGAATCGATGCTCGGCAGCCGCTCGCTGCACCGGCGCGCCGCCATTGGTGGCCTCGACGGCAAACCGCTCCAGGCCGGCGCCATCCTGTCGCTGCGCCAGGACGCCCCGGCAGGTGACGATCTCACCCTGCCCGATCCGCCGGAAGCAGCGCGCGGCCCCATTCGCGTCTTGCCCGGCCCGCAGGATGATCACTTCACGCAGGCCGGTCTCGCGACCTTCTTCGACAGCACCTACACCCTGTCGCGTCAGGCAGATCGCATGGGATACCGCCTCAACGGCCCGGTCATCGAACATGCAGACGGCTTCAACATCATCTCCGACGGCATCGTCACAGGCGCCATCCAGGTGCCCGGCTCCGGTGAACCGATCGTGCTGATGGCCGATCGCCAGACCACGGGCGGTTATCCGAAGATCGCGACGATCATCAGCGCGGATCTCGGGCGTTTTGCGCAGTTGCGTCCGGGTGATCCGGTACGGTTTCAGGCGGTCTCGCAGGAGGAGGCCGTGATGGCGGCGCGCGAGGCGGCACAATGGCGTGCAGAATTGCGCGACAGGCTGATCCCTGCCGGTGCGATGGATCTCACCAGCGAAAGGCTCTTGTCGCTCAACCTCATCAGCGGCATGGTCGATGCGGGGGCAGACTTTTTCGAAACGGAGACAGCATGATGCGCGTCGATCTCAATTGCGACATGGGCGAGGGTTTCGGCGCATGGAAGATGGGCGACGACGACGCCATGCTCGACATCGTCACCTCAGCCAATGTCGCTTGTGGGTGGCATGCGGGTGACCCCGGGATCATGCATCACACAGCGGCGCTCGCGAAGGACAAGGGAGTCGCCATCGGCGCACATCCGGGCTTCAACGATCTTTGGGGCTTCGGGCGGCGCGTGATCGCAGGCCATTCCATGGACGATCTGGAGAAGCAGGTCGCCTACCAGATCGGGGCGCTGCAGGCCTGCGCAAGTCTCGCCGGACACAGGGTCACCCATGTCAAGCCGCACGGGGCGCTCGGCAATCTGTCCCAGGCTGATGACGACATCGCCATGGCGATCGGACGCGCCATCAAGGGCGTCGATGCGACGCTGGTCTATATGGTGATGCCCACCCAGGCGACCGAGCGCGCGGCGGAGAAGCTCGGCCTGGCCATGGCGCGCGAGGCCTTCGCGGACCGCACCTATGACGATACCGGCAACCTCACCAGCCGCAAGGTTGAAGGCGCCATCATCCATGATCCCACATTCGCGGCGGCCCGGGTGCTGCGCATGATCGAGGATGGTGAGATCACCACTGTGACTGGCGGCAAGATCAAGGCGCAGATCGATTCGATCTGCGTGCATGGCGACAATCCCGCCGCCATCGGCATGGCCCGCGCCGTACGTGACGCGCTCATTGCCAAGGATATCGCCGTCCGTCCCTTCATCGAAACCTGAAACGTCACTGCGACGGATCAGACGACGCAATCGTCATCCGCAAAGCCGCAATCCGACGATGGGCTCTTGATGCGCGGCGATGCGGATGTCCCCGAGTCGGCATTCCCCCTCGGCCAAGATATGGATCGTGACGGAACGCTCGCCGTCGCGATCACGACCGGCTGCGGCTAGGCGCACTGCGATCAGGCGAACCGGCAAGGCAGTGCACCAAGGTGGTGCGGCAAGGCTGCCAGGCAAGTCGATTGCCTTGAACGGCATAGCACGCCGTCGATCCGGGGATACGGATTGAACAGCGCCTGCCGCGCCACAGTCCCGGCATGCGGATGACATGGCTGACGTGTTTGCCGATCGCGTCCAATGAGGGAAAGGGTCATGCTCGACCTCACGCTCCGAATCCGGCGAATGGCGACACGCAAGCCATCCATAATACCAAGCCCTCCGTAATACTACGAGAGTGCTCCGGATCAGCCCTCCTGATAGTTGCCCGATGGACCGGGATGCAATTTAAAAGCATGTCGCCAACGCGAAGCGCCGAAAGGTTGTGTCCCGATTAAAGACTTTTTCAGACGAATCATGTTGTCTGAGGCTAAATGAAAGAAACGTTTGAATCCGATGCCTGAATCCGAACATGCTCAACCCGGACGGTCGACACGGCTGAATGAGGGGATCTTCGATCTGCTCTGCACAGCCACGCGCGAGGGCTGTTTCGTGTCCCTCGACGGTGACTGGGAAGGCGTGCTCGGCTGGCACCCCGATGCGTTGATCGGACAACGCTATCTCGACCTTCTGCATCCCGAGGATCTCGAAGCCACCCGTGAGGCGGCCGTGCAGCTCTTTTCGGGCGCTTCGGTGACGCGGTTCGTCAACCGCTATCGCAGCCGCAGCGGAAGCTATCGCTGGTTCGAATGGTATGCACGCGTCGCGGATGACGGCCTGATTCACGCCTCCATACGTGACATCACCTGCGAGAGGCGCCAGCTGGCCCATGCCAGACAGGTGGAGGCCATATCGGGTATCGGCAGCTGGGAGCTTGATCCCAGCATGCAGGCACTGATCTGGTCACCCGGGACTTATACGATTTTCGGCCTTGATCCGGAGCGCTTCCGCCCGGATCTCGAATCGGCACTGGCCTTGTTCGACCCGCAAGACGAACCGGTCCTGCGGGCTGCAATCGCAGAACTGATCGCGCAGGGCACTCCTTTTGACCTGACACTCGCCTTCATGACCGCTGCCGGCGAAAAACGCTTCGGACGCGCCACCGGCGGCGCAGAGCATGACGGCCGGACCGTTACCACCGTCTTCGGCACCTTCCAGGACATCACCGAGCTCTACACGGCGCGCGAGGAGGCCCGCCGCGCACGCGAAGAGCTGCAGAATGCCATCGAAGCGCTGCCTGACGGTTTCGTTCTGTTCGACAAGGAAGACCGGATCGTCGCCTTCAACGAACAGCACCGGCGTCTTTATCCCAACATGGCCGATGCGGTGCAACTGGGCGCGCATTTCGAGGATCTCGTGCGCCTGTCGTTGAAGCGCGGCAATTTCCCGGAAGCCGAGGGACGTGAAGAGGAGTGGATGGCCGAGCGTCTCGCCGCCCATGCCCTGCCCCGCTCCCTCGTTGAGCAGCCGATCCGGGATGGTCGCTGGCTACGCATCATCGAGACCGAGACCCGCGATGGCGGTCGCGTCGGCATGCGCGTCGACATCACCGATCTCAAGCGCCAGGAGCAGCGACTGGCCGACATCATCGCGGGCACCAATGTCGGCACCTGGGAATGGGACATGACCGAAAATGTCATGTCCTACAATGACCGCTGGGCCGAGATCATCGGCTACCGCCTGGAGGAAATCCTGCCGGCAACGATCGATTTCTGGCGACGCATCAGCCATCCGGACGACATTGCCCGGGCCCGCGCGTGTCTCGAAGCCCATTTCCGCGGGGAGACCGAGTTCTACGAATGCGAGGTGAGGCTGCGTCACAAGGACGGGCACTGGGTCTGGGTGCTCGATCGCGGACGCGTTTCGCAACGCGACGAAAACGGCAAACCGTTGCGCATGTCTGGGACCCATCTCGACATCACCGAGCGCAAGCAGGCCGAGATCGAACTGGAACATCAGGAGCAATTGCTGCGCGGCCTGTTCGAACTGTCCCCGGTCGGCATCGCCCTGAATGATTTCGAGACGGGTGCCTTCATAGACGTCAACGATGCCCTGCTCGCTTCGACGGGCTATACCCGCGAGGAATTCCTCAGGCTCAGCTATTGGGACGTCACACCTGAGGGTTACGCAGAGGCCGAAAAGGAACAGCTCGACAGCATGCAACGCACCGGGCGTTTCGGGCCGTTTGAAAAGGAATACATCAACAACGATGGTCACCGCTATCCGGTTCTGCTGAACGGCATGCTCGTGCATGATTCAATGGGTCGCAAGCTGATCTGGACGATCATCGAAGACATCAGTGCCCGCAAGACTCTCGAGGCCGCCTTGATAGCGGAGCGGGATTTCCTTGCTCAGATCAACGCCACCAGTGTCTCCGCCATCACGGCCCTCGATGCCGATGGCGCCATCGTTTTTGCCAATGACGAAGCGGAACGCGTGCTCGGCATCGCCCATTCCGATGTCGAGGGGCGCAGCTTCGATGCGCCGGAATGGCGTATTACCGATCTCGATGGCGGCCCATTCCCCATGGAGGATCTGCCCTTCATTCGCGTCATGAAGACCGGCGAGCCGGTCTATGACGTGCGCCACGCCATCGTCTGGCCTGATGGCCGGCGCCGTGTCCTGTCGATCAATGCCGCCCCGCTCAAACAGACAAACGGAACACGCGCCCGGGTCGTCTGCTCCGTGACCGATATCACCGAGCGGATGGCGAACGAGGCGCGTATCCTCAGCCAGGCGCGCGAGGATGCGCTCACGGGCCTGGCCAACCGAGCGGCGCTGATGGAGCAACTCGAGCACTTTGCCGGTGATCGTCGTGAGCGCAGCGGGAGTGGCGCCTTCATTCTGCTCGATCTTGATTATTTCAAGGAGATCAACGACAGCCTCGGCCATATCGCCGGCGATGAACTCCTCAATGAAATCGCCCACCGCCTGCGCGAGAGCGTTCGTGACGGTGATCTGGTGGCGCGGCTGGGCGGTGATGAATTCGCGATTCTGTTGCGCGACATGCGCAGGGAAGAGGATATCGAGACTGTCGCCGAGACGCTGCTGGCACGTATCCGCGAGCCGTTCATGCTGCACGGGCGCGCGCTCAACCCTTCAATGAGTATCGGTATCGCATTGCGGCCAGCCGGCGGAGCCTCGGTGGAAGAGCTCTATCGCAACGCGGACAGCGCCCTTTATCATGCCAAGGCAACCGGACGAAACACCTGGAGCCTGTTCAATGCCGATCTGCGCGCACGCATCGCCCGTCGCAAGCAGATCGGTCATGCGATTGAGGAGGCCGTTGTCGGAGGCGGGCTCGAAATCGCGTTCCAGCCTCAGATCCGCCTCGATACCGGTGAGCATTCCGGCTTCGAAGCGCTGGCCTTCACCCATGAGGCGGAACCGGTCTTTCTCTCGCGCGACTATCTCGCGATCGCCGAGGATACCGGCCAGATCCAGGCGATCGGCGACCGACTCCTCGAGGTCGGCCTTTCGCGCCTCGCGCGATTCGTCGCGGATGGGAATGATCCCGGTCGTCTCGCACTCAACATTTCCGCGACACAGCTCAAGGATGAAAGCTTTGTTCCGCGCGTCGCGGCAATGCTGAACCGGTTCGGCCTCTCGCCCAACCGCCTCGAGTTCGAGATTGCCGAGAACACGCTCGTCGATCGCGGCGCAAAAACCGTTCGCGAGGCGCTTGCGGCACTCGATACCCTGGGAGCCACGATCGCGCTCGATGATTTCGGCACAGGCGCCACCTCGCTCTCCCATCTGACGAGCTTTCCGATTTCGCGCCTGAAGATCGATCCGTCCTTCGTGAGGGCCATCGGGACGGCTTGCGAATCCGCGCGGATCCCGGGCACCATCATCGACATGGCGCATAATCTCGGGATCGGTGTCATCGCGGCGGGCGTTGATCAGCAGCCCCAGTTCGACAGCCTGGCCATGGCCGGCTGCGATTTTGCGCAGGGTGAACTGATCAGCAAACCGCTTCTCGACGATGCGGCAATCGAGAGCTATCTGATCGCGCGAGAAGTCATGCGCACCCGCGACAAGGTTTTTCTGCTTTAGCAGGCATGTTTCGCGACAGTGGAACCCTAGCCTTGCCCCGCCAGCAACGGCTGAACCGGGCCGGGAGTTTCGGCGTCGATCACCCGCTTGCGGCGGTGGGAAATGCTTCGATCGAGCGCCTGCCGGGTCAGAAGGGCGCTTGCGCAATCGCGGCCCATGGGTTTCCCAAGGAGAAAGCCCTGCGCCATTTCGCAATGATGATCACGCAGAAAAGCGGCCTGAGCCTCGGTTTCCACCCCTTCCGCGGTCACGTCCAGACTGAGCGCCCGCGCGAGGCCGAGCAGGGCGGCGACGATGGCGGCGTCTTCCGCATCCGTTTCCAGATCCCGGATGAAGGAGCGGTCGATCTTGATTTCGGAAACAGGAAACTGCTTCAGATGTACGAGTGACGCATAGCCCGTGCCGAAATCATCGAGGGCAATGCGTATTCCGGCGCGGTCGAGATAGGTCAACGCGCCCGCGACGGCGCCCCCGCCCTCGCCGAGAAAGACGCGCTCGGTCACCTCAACGGCACAGTAGCGCGCGGGAATGGCGCTTTCGGCCAGCATGTCCGGCAGCGTCCAGGCGAGCCCGCCCTCACCGAAATCGGCTGCAGCCAGGTTGAGCGCGACGGGCCCCGCCGCCAGCCCGGCATCGATCCAGCCCCGCAGATCATCGAGCACCTGCCGGGCCATTTCACGCCCGATAGCGCGTGCGAGTTCCGGCATGTCGAAGGCCGAGCCGAAGACTGAGGGTGTCAGCACGCCCCGCTCGGGGTGGCGCCAGCGCGCCAGCGCCTCGAAGCCGCAAACGAGCCCGGAATCGAGTTCAATCTTGGGTTGATAATAGGGGATGATTTCACGGGCATCGAGGGCGCGCGCGATCTGTGCGGCCATGCCGACACGGCGCGCGCCGCCTCGCGCCAGTTCCTGATCGAACAGCAGAATCGAAGCAGCGCCACGCCGCGCACTCTGTTTTGCCGCATGCAGGGCAGTCTGGGCCTGCCGAAAAAGGGTTTCGCCCTCTGCCTCGCTGCGGGTCGACCAGGCGAGACCGACACAGACGCGCGCCGTGAGTATGTGATCGGCCTGGTAGATATCTTCGGCCAGCGTCTCGGTGAGCGCCTGGGCGACAGCAACCGCCTCTTCGGCGCTCACGGCATCTGTGAGGACGACACCGAACTCGTCGCCGCCGATGCGGGCGACGATATCGTCACGACCGAGTTTTTCACGCAAACGCACGCCCGTGCGCCGTAACAATGCGTCGGCGCCCTCATGGCCGAGTGCCGCGTCAAGCGCCCTGAAATCAAGATAATCGAGCAAGGCGATGGCCACGCCGGAGCCGCAGTCAGCGTCATTCCCGACATGCTGATTCAGGCTGGCGAGGAAACACGCCCGGTTGGGCAGGCCGGTGAGCGGGTCATGATTGGCCGCACGCCAGATCTCCTCCTCGGCAACCTTGCGATCGGTGATATCGTAAGTCACACCGATGATCCGGCGTCGTCCGTCCGCATCGCGCCGCTCCAGGCCACGGGAGGAAAGCCAGAGCATGCGCCCATCCGGGTGCCGATAACGCAATTCGGGCACGCGCATGCTGCCACCCTTCACATAGGCTGCGTGAAAGACGGCCCGATCATCGGGATGCATGTTTGCGATATAGCCATCGAAATCGTCGGGAGCTACGCCGAGTATGGTCCAGGAATTGTCGGTGCGGCTGCTCTTGCCCGCCTCGGGATCGTACTCCCACGCAACCATACGTGCGGCGGAAAGCGCCAGACGAAGCCGCGCCTCCGATCCGGCGATTCGGCCCTCGGCCAGATACCGCTCGTGGATATCGAGAGCGTTGCCGACCCATTCATGAATGCGCCCATCCTCATTCATGAGCGGAACGACACGGATCCGGTGCCAGCGCCAGAATCCGGCCGGGATGCCGATGCGCCACCTGCCTTCGAACGCGCGCCCGACCCGCCTCGCACGACCGGCCTGCAAGAGAAAGCGGAAACGGTCATCAGGATGAAACAGGGTAAGCCAGCCATGCCCCTGCATCAGGGATATCGCAGCCCTCCCGACATGCCCGGCGGTGGGGACGGCCCGGATTCGCCCATCCGGATCGGCCTGCCAGATCAGCCCACCCCCAGCCTCCAGCAATGCAAGGTAACGCAGAGCATCGCCCGCCGCGTCACCGGCCACCATTGCATCGGCTGGGTGGCAGTCCGCTAATGTCATCGCCTGATGAGACGGCGCATCATGGTGTTCGGGCTGGCTCATCGCTCCTACGGATCAGGGAAGGTTGCTGCAACGGCGCCCCCTGCACCGCAGCCAGATCCCTGTGGCAACCATGCTCGACCACCCGACTCAACAAGTCGTTAACGCGATTTCGCCATTTTCCTGAATTCCAGAGTAACAAATTCCAATATATGCAATCTGAAAATGTTTCTAAACACCGAAATAATGCCCTTGCGCGCTGCCGGACATTGTCTGTCGCGTATAATTTTTTGCCCGGGTTACAAGGCCTTGGAATGGTGAGGACCGTATAACACGCATATAATGTTAAATCCTGTTTTATAAAATTTAAGATTGTAAAAAATTTTATTATTCGATCATTGCTTGGTGAAGTTTCCGTCAAAACCAGCAAGCCTGGCAAGGGTTCCGGAGAATTGCCGGGTATCGCTGCATGCCGCAATGCGCCCGGCTCAGGGGGCGTCGTTTCGTGCCGCGCCGACCGGCTATACTTGTCGGCACCGGCGGCGCAGGCTATCGCTGGAGCATGACAACGAAAACGAGCCGACCATGATCATCGCTCTTGACGGCGCCAGCCTCACCATCGCCGATGCCGCTCGTGTGGCACGCCCGGATGCGCAGGGCACTTACGCGCATGCCGAACTTGCCCCCGCCGCCCGCGAGCGCATCGCGGCGACGCGCGCCTATATCGACGAGACCTGGATGCATGACGGTGCGCCGCTGATGTATGCCTTCAACACTGGCGTCGGCCTGTTCAAGGACCAGCGCATCGTCATCGCCGACATGGCGGAATATCAAAAGAAGACGGTCTACGCCCATGCGACCGGTATCGGCGAGCCCTTCGCCGAGGACGTCACCCGCGCCATGATGCTGATGCGCGCCAACGCCTTCGCCTCGAATTATTCCGGCCCGCAGGTCGCACTGGTCGAGCGGCTGCTCGCCTTCCTCAATGCCGGCCTGCATCCGGTGATCCCGCAGAAGGGCTCAGTCGGCGCTTCCGGCGATCTCGCGCCGCTGGCCCACCTCGCCGCTGCCGTCTGCGGCTTCCCCGAGGCCGAAATGACCTGGCGCGGCAAGCGCATGCCGGCCCGCGAGGCGATCGCCCAGGCGGGATTTGATCCCGATATCCGGCTTGGCGCCAAGGATGCCTCGGCCCTGATCAATGGCTCGACCACCTCGCTCGCGCTGGCCGCCCTTGCCGCGCACGATGCGCGGCGCCTGATGAAGACCGCCGATATTGCGCTGTGTCTTTCGCTCGAGGCCATGCGCGGCGAACGCGCCGCCTTCGATCCGCGCCTCCAGCGCGCCCGCCCCCATCCCGGTCAGATGAAGGTGGCCCGCAACATCCTGCGTATTCTCGACGGGACGCAGCGCTGCGCACAGGCCGCGCGGGACGTGGTATTCCCGGAGGAAAACCGCGCGCCGGGCACCCCCGCATCGCCGCGCGTGCAGGATGTCTATTCCCTGCGCTGCGCACCCCAGGTCCACGGCCCGGCCAATGATGCGCTGGATTATGTCGAGGGGCTGGTATCGGTCGAGCTCAACGCAGCGACGGACAACCCGCTGATCGTCGATGACGGCGCCGGCGGCTATGTCTCGCTCTCGGGTGGACATTTCCACGGCCAGTACATGGCACAGGCCATGGATGTGCTCGCCATCGCCATGACCGATCTCGGCGCCATCAGCGAGCGTCGCCTCGCGCGGCTGATCGATCCCGGCATGAGCTACGGCCTGCCGCGCAACCTGCTCGCCGGCAAGCAGGGGCTCAATACCGGTTACGCCACGGTGCAATGCTCCATGTCGGCGCTGGTGATGGAGAATCGCGGCCTTGCCACACCGGGCTCGGTCGACAGCATCCCCGGCAAGAGCAATGCCGAGGACCACGTCTCCAATTCCACCTGGTGCGGGCGCAAGGCGCGCACCATCGTGGAGAATGTCGAGCAGATCGTCGCCGGCGAATTGCTGATGGCGGCGCAGGCGCTCAGCCTCGTTGCGGAGGTCGCCGACGGCTATCCGCTCGGCAAGGGCTCGCAGGCTGCGCTGGACGCCATCCGCGAAACCATCCCGCCTGCCCTCGAGGGCGATCGCTGGTACGCGCGGGAAATGGGCGATGCGCTGGCGCTGGTGCGCTCGGGGGCGGTGATCCACGCTGTCGAGACAGCAATTGGCCTGCTCGAGTGAAGCGGGCCGCTTGCTCGGCAAGCAAAGTCTTAAGGGATTCGAGGCATGCTCATGACATGTCGCTGCGTAAACGGCCATGGCTGCTCCTGATCATCGTCGGAATCCTGCTTCCGGCACCGGCTATCCACGCGGATGACGGGCTGGGTTTCAACGATTTGCCGGAGCGTATCCGCAACCAGCTCTTCGATCTGTCGCGGCGCTGCTCACTGCTCGGCGGCAATGCCGGTAATCCCATGGATGCGGTCGCCTTCGCCGATTTCGATCGCGACGGCATGCCCGATATCATCCTCGACGAAAACCGTTTTGCGTGCGACGGACTGCGCCCCGGTGCGGTCTGCATGCAACCGGGTTGCCGGACCTACGTCACCCTGTCACAGGACGGACGCTGGCGACCGGTCTTTGATGTCGCCGGTTCTTATTGCATCGATTTCGATCGCTCTCCGCCGGATCTGATCACGATCCAGCGCAATTTCCTCGCCGACGGCTCGATGAACATCATCAATATCCGCTACGAATTCCGCAGGGGCATGGCCTTTCAGCGCGGACTGGATACCTGCGAGGGGCGATGAGATGGCCTGAAATGCAACAGGCGTTCATATTTTCTTTACGATTGATTCACGATTCCGGAGCATGATCACAGGATCATTGTCTTCGGCGGTCCGGGCATGACCGCTGCAAGGGAGGGCGCGGCATGGAATTTTCCGGCGTCACCAAACCGATACCGCCGTCTTCGCAATCGGCCCTGCAGCGCACCGATGCGCCGATGTCGGCTGCAGCCGTGCGCACGCAGTTGCCCAAGGATGCCGCCGTTCAGCAGGTGGAGCGCTCTGCTGCAATGCAGCTCGAAATCCGCGCCGGGAGCCAACGCCAGGGCGCACTCGCCAGCCTCATGCAGCGCGCCCTCACCCTCGCGAAGGCCCGTCGTTCAGGCGCACATTCTCTCGCCACGACGGATCAGCAATCGAAACCGGTCTCCGCCGCCGATGCGCTGAATCTGCGCGCCTATGGTCATGACCCGGATCATGAGCAGGAAGACGCATCAGACGACATCGCGCATGAGGATCGCAAGGTCTGAATGCAATGAGCCCCGCCGCGATCAGCGGCGCCCCCGTCAGATTCCGGTCAGCCGCCGCATGAAGGCCTCGCCCGCGGCGAGCGCGTCGAGGGTGATGAATTCGTCAGGCTGGTGCGCCTGGTCGATGCTGCCCGGGCCACAGACGACGACGGGGAGATCCGCGTCCTGGAAGCGCCCGGCCTCCGTGCCGAAGGGGACGCTGATCGTGGCGTTGCGGCGCGCAGCATGCAGCGCGAGGCTCTCCGCCTCCGAGCCCGGCACCGGGGCGAGGCCCGGCACATGCACATCGATGCTGGTCTCGATCCGCCCGTAATCGCCGAAGCGGTTGAGGCGCTCACGCTCGATCGTCTCACTGAAGGCGAAGAAACGCTTTTCGATTGCTGCGACATCGAGATCCGGCAAGCCCCTGATTTCCCAGTTGAAGACGCATTCCTTGGCCAGAATATTGCGCGCTGTGCCGCCGGAAATGGTGCCGACCGATACCGTCGAATAAGGCGGGTCGAAGCGCCCGCTCGAATCGCCCTCCGCCATCAGCGCATCGCCGATCCGGTTGATCTCGCAGACGAGTTCGGCGGCGCTCGTCACCGCATTGGCGCCGAGTGCGGGCTTTGAGGAATGCGCTTCGAAACCATGCACGCGGGTGGTGTAGACGGTCACGCTCTTGTGGGCATCGGCAACCTCGAGCCCCGTCGGCTCGCCGACGATGACGGCGCGCGGGCGCGGCAATGCAGCGCCGAACTGCGCAATCGCATCGATCACGCCGAGGCACGAGATCTCCTCGTCATAGGAAAACAGAAGGTGCACCGGGCGGGCGAGGTCAGCCGCACACCAATCCGGTACCAGAGCCAGCATCAGGGCGAGAAACCCCTTCATATCGACCGCGCCGCGCCCATAGGCCCGGCCATCAGCGACGCGCAACGCGAACGGATCGCTCGTCCAGACCTGCCCGGTCACGGGTACCACATCGGTATGACCGGAGAGGACGATACCGCCCTCGACCAGCGGGCCGATCGTGGCGACGAGGGATTCCTTGTCGCCCGCTTCATTGGGAACGCGCAGATACGGCACGCCGTACGAATCGAGATAGGCTGCAATGAATTCAATGATCGCGCGGTTCGATTTGCTGCTTTCGGTATCGAAGGAAACGAGGCGCTCGAGCAGGTCGAGCGGCGTGCGGCGTGTGGAATTCATGAAATACCCGTCGGTTGGCGAAGCGGCGCATTCGGTCAATGAACCGAGCGGCGCAGATGAGGTGAGTCGAGGGAGAAGGCGGGAATCTCGGCCAGAAACAGCGACCCGTCCGCACGCAGGATCTCGTAGTGGCCCTGCATTGTACCGTCCGGTGTTCCGAGCGGGCAGCCGCTGGTATAGCTGAAACTGTCGCCCGGGCCGATTTCCGGCTGCTCGCCCACGACGCCGTCACCACGCACCTCCTCGACGCGGCCCAGCCCGTCGGTGATGCGCCAATAGCGGCGCAGGAGCTGCATCGGCTCGGGGGTCAGGTTGGCGATCTCGACCGTATAGGCGAAGAAGTATCGCCTGTCCTGCGGACGCGATTCCTCGTCGAGATAACGTGGCTCGACTGTGATGCGCACACCGTTGCTCACGGCCTCGTACATGATCGTGACCTCGTATCGGGGGACAAGAACCTGAAAAAGGTGGTAAGCCGCAGCGCAGTATTCGTCAACGCGGGGAAAAGCCATGCTGGATGGGATGATGCGCCGTCTGATCGACCCGGTGCTGGACCGGATCGCCGGACGGCTCGTCCTGCGCGGGATCGGCGCCGATACGGTCACCTTCACCGGTTTCGCGCTTGGTCTCGTCAGCGCACTTGGCGTGGCGATCGAAGCGGATGCGGCGGCGCTTCTGGCGCTGGCTCTCAGCCGGCTCTGCGACGGGCTCGACGGCGCGGTGGCGCGGCGCACCACGCCGACGGATCGCGGCGGCTATATGGATATCGTGCTCGATTTCGCCTTCTATGGCGCCATTCCGCTGGCCTTCGCGCTGCGCGATCCGCAGGCGAACGCCATGCCCGCCGTGATCCTGCTCTTTACCTTCTATGTGAACGGCGCGAGCTTCCTCGCCTTCTCTGCCGTCGCGGCCAAGCGGCAAATGGATTCGAAGGTGCGCGGGCTGAAGTCGATCTATTTCACCATCGGGCTGGCCGAGGGTACCGAGACCATCATCGCCTTTGTCGCGATGATGCTGTTTCCCGCCCATTTCGCGCTGATCGCCTATTTCTTCGCCGGCCTCGTGGCGATGACGGCGCTGTCCCGGCTCACTCTCGCCTGGACGGTGTTTCGCGACGAGCCGGAAGACGAGGCCACGCCTGCGGACGAATCGCTCGACCGTGACGGCGGGTCGAGGCCATAGGGACGCCCCCCGGCGCGCGATCAGGGCCAACTGCGATCGCGCGCCAGCGCCTCGGCCCGGGCAAGTTGCTCGTCTGAAAGATCACGCAGCGCCTCGTCGAGCCGCTCATCATCGAGCCCCTGCCCTGCCGCGAGCAGGTGCCAGGATGCCGCCTCGACCAGATCCTGCTCGGCACCGCGCCCGAAGGCATGGATCAGCGCGAGCCGGTTCTGCGCGGTTGCATCTCCGCGCCAGGCGGCGATACGGAACCAGGCGGCCGCACGCTCCTCATCGGGGGCGACGCCGATCCCGTTGAACACGGCGGTGGCATATTCGACCATGCCCTCCAGATCTCCGTTGCGTGCCGCGCGATGGAACAGGGCCGTGGCACGCGCCGGGTTCTCGGCGACGCCGCGCCCCTCACGGTAGAGCAGCCCGAGTGCATGCTGGGCTTGCGGAATCTCGGAATCAGCGGCGTGCTGCAAGAGCCGTGCCGCCTCCTCCGCCCCCTCCTCGCCGCCGGTTTCCAGAAGGATCAGCGCAAGATTATAGGAGGCGGGCGCGTGTCCGGCTGCGGCGGCGGCTTCGAAATGGCGGCGCGCTGCGGCCGTATCGCGACCAATTCCATCCTCTGCCAGCCGCAACGTGCCCAGCGCGAAATGTGCAGCCGGATCGTCGAGCCGGGCTGCGAGCGCGAACCACTCCGCCGCGCGCTCGAAATCCTGCGGCAGGCCGAGTCCCTGGATATACAATTCCCCGATCAGGGTCATCGCCGCCGCATCATCCGGATCGCCTTCCAGGCGGTCTGCCGCGCGCATGAAGGCAGTCAGAAAAAGGCCGCGCTGGAAGGCGGCATAGGCAGCGTCACCGCCCTCCTCCGTCTCCACCGAACGCCCCTCCAGCACAGGGCCGACGGGGCTGGGCAGCGCGTCATCCTGCGCATCGAAGGGCACCGCCGAATCCGCAGGCGATGCCGGTTCCAGCATCTCGGGCGCGAGCGGATCATCCCTGAAAGGAATCATCGCACCATCGGGGGCTGCGTCAGGACCGGCGTCCTGCGCCATTGCCGTCGCGGCGATGAAGACCGCCGGCGGGAGAGGCATCACCGACAGCGCAAGAACGGAGATGGCGGCGGCCATGCGGCGAAGCCCACGCAATTTCCAGCTGCTATGTGTCCCGACCGGTCCCGTCACGCGCGCTTACCTGTTCTTTCAACCGTCATGGCGATCATCGCCGGATGCGCCCAGCGCCGCCGCGAGTGCACGCGCGCCCTCTTCCGGCCCGCCGGTATGGGCGAAGACCACGTCTCCGGCAGCGAGGAATTCACTACCCGTCGCGAGGGCGGCATCGATATCGCCCAGGCCCGGCAAAAAAATGGCACAGGGGGTCTCGAAGATCTCCGCCCACCAGGAAGCGCGCTCGCAGGCCGCGTCGAAGGGCGGCATCGATCCGTCGGGGCGTGGCTCGCCGAAGGAGAGGTAATCGACCCCCGCCTCCCCGGCCTCCATCGCCTCGTGCCGCGTGCGCGGATTGGCCAGCCCCACCGCACGGTCACCGCCGAAACGCGCGATCGCGTCACGCGCGGCAGCGAGATCACGCAGATGCAGCCCGTCCGCGCCGCCGCGGGTGACGATCTGGGCAAGGTCGAGCCCCGCCAGCGCATCAGGAGCGGCATCAATATCGAGAATCACGGCGATGCCCGCTTCATGCGCCGTAGCGCAGAACGGTTTGAGCAGACGCGTCAGGCCGCGCTCATCGCCGGCGGCGAGGCGCACACGCAGTGCGGCGCAGGGGAGCAGCGACAGAATCGTGCGCAACTGCATACACAAGGCCGCCGGCTCGGCGCCGGCATCGATCAGCGGGGTGGCGAGGTAGATCTCGGGAGATGTCACCGGTTTTCCTCGATGGGTTATTCACGATCCGTTGCCCTGCCCTTGAGCACGGGCGGGCGAGCGGGCAGATTGCCAGTCGAAAGGCGGGCGTCTCGGGCGCCTGCATCCCGTCACTCTTGCCCGCCGACCGCGGCGGGCGCAAGTCCCCGAAGCCTTTGGGCGGGGCATGTTGAAGCGAGGTGCTCTCTCCGTGTCGAAGAAACTCCCGAAATCATTCGCGCCGGTCCTGTTCGGGCTCCTGCTCTCCGGACTTATGTCCCTGATCGTCTCGGGCATCGCCACTGCGCGGGCGCTGGGCCTGGGGCCGGATTTCCCGATGGCCTGGCTGATCTCATGGCTCGGTTCCTGGGCCGTGGCATTTCCCACCGTACTCGTCGTCGCCCCCTTCGTTCGCCGCATCGTCGCGCGCGTCACGGCCGAGTGACGCCCGATCAGTTTTCCTTTGCAATCAGAAATTAACCATGCTATAAAATAATTATTGATCACACCAAGTTATTGCTTTTATATTTTTTATGTCTTTCATAACCAAGGTCTGGTGAAACGCCCCGGAGCTCCGGCTCCGGGGCATTTTTTTTGTGCGAACCAGAAAGCACGTACGCGCTTCAGGCCAAATCCACTGCATCGCCAGCGTAATAATGCTAAAAATGTAATTATATATATCTTTTGAATAATTTAAATGCATACTCAAAAATATTTTGTTATCAATATGATTTTTTGATTGACGATTATAGTTAACGATGCTAAAAAATAATCATTGATTAACCAAATGCATTATCAAGTTTTTATCAATAACTTTTTATAACCTAAGCCTAGCACGACCAGCCGCTCCGCCGAAGCCCCCGGCGGAGCGGTTTTTCGTGATCGCAGGCACCGTATCGGTGCCGCTATCCCTTTGCAGGGATGCCCTTGCATAATGACCCTCCACCCCTATGCTTGCCGGCAATCATTGTGCGCGCGGCAATTTCTCCCGAGACCTCGCAGCGCATTCGGCGTCCCCGTCTGGCTGATCATGACCACCATGCTGACATCCCTCCCGTTCCGCCCCTGCCCCGCCACGGACCGAGACCGCGCCGGCGCAACCCTCAAGGCGCAGCTCATCGCGATCCTTGCGGCGGCCCTCCTGCTGATCGCATCGGCACAGCCGTTGCTGGCCCAGACCGATGCCGCAGGAGCCGCGACGAACGAGCTCGACCAGCAGACCGAGGCCCTGATCGAACTGCTCGAGAATGACGAAGCACGCGCACAGCTGATCGAACGCCTGCGCGGCAGTGCGGCGCCGGCGGTCGAGCCGGAGCCCGAACATGTGCCTTTCGCGCGGCAGGTGGCGGAGCAGACGCGGGCCGTCGCCGAGAGCATTTCCGGCCTTTTCCGCGTGGCGGGGAATTTTGCCGATTCGGTAGCCGCCCTGTGGCGTGATACGACGACGGCGGATTTTGACCTGCTGATGCGGATGCTGGGCACGCTCTTCATCGTGATCGTGGGAACACTCTTCGCCTATTGGCTCTTGCGTCTTGTGTCCGATCGGGCGCGCGTCCGTCTCGCCATCAAGGCCGAATCGCGGCCGATCCTGCGGCGCGCACCTCTTGCGCTGGGCGCCATCGCCTTCGATGCCGGCACTGTGGCGCTGGCCTGGCTGATCGGCCATACCCTGTCGATCCAGCTTGCCACCAATACGATCACGGCATTGAATCAGACACTGTTTCTGAATGCGTTTCTCGTGGCCGAAGGGATCAAGGTTGCGATGCGTGCGCTCCTGATGCCGCGCAAGGATACCCTGCGCCTCATCCCGCTGAACGATGCGACGGCGCATTACTGGTATTTCTGGCTGTCACGGCTGGTCAGCCTGATCGTCTATGCCTTTCTGTTCGTGGCCCCGATCGTGACCTGGAATCTCACGGTCGCATCCGGCGACGCGATCCGTACGCTTGCCATCTTCAGCGCCTGTGTCATCGGCATCATGCTGGTTGCGCAAAACCGCAACAGCGTCGCCACGCTGCTCAAGCGCCGGGTGGCGCGCGGCGAGACCGATACGGTGGGACGCCTGTCACAGGGGCTGGCGCAGATCTGGCACATCGTGGCGATCATCTATCTCATCGCTTTCTTCATGGTCTGGGTCGCCCATCCGCGTACCGCAATCAATTTCATGGCAGCCTCTACCGCACAGAGCATCGCCGCCGTCATCGTCGGCATGCTGATCTTCGCCTTCATCTCACGGCTGATCTCCGGCGGCATGCATCTGTCGGAGGATATCAAGCGGCGCATGCCATTGCTCGAAGAGCGGCTGAACGCCTTCGTCCCGAAAGCCCTCTACGGGCTGCGGATCACGGTGCTGCTGGGCGTCGTCGTCGCGATCGCCCACGCCTGGGACCTTTTCGATTTCGTGGGATGGATCACCAGCGGGGCCGGGGCTTTGATCGCCACCTCACTGGCTTCCGTCCTCCTGATCCTGATCGTCGGCTTCGCGCTCTATGTGATCGTCTCCTCCTGGATCGAGTACCGGCTCAATCCCGATTTCGGCACGGTGCCGACGGCGCGCGAACGCACGCTGCTGGCGCTGTTTCGCAATGCCTTCACCGTGACGCTGAGCGTCGTGGTCGCGATCATGATGCTCTCGGAAATCGGCGTGAATATCGGCCCCCTTCTCGCCGGTGCCGGTGTGATCGGCCTCGCCGTCGGCTTCGGCGCGCAGAAACTCGTGCAGGACGTGATCACGGGCGTGTTCATCCAGCTGGAAAACGCCATGAACGAGGGTGACGTCGTCACGGCAGGCGGCATTTCCGGCGTCGTCGAACGGCTGACCATCCGCTCGGTCTCGATGCGCGATCTGAACGGGGTCTACCATGTGATCCCCTTCTCGAGCGTCGACATGGTCTCCAACATGATGCGCAACTTCTCCTATCATGTGGCCGATATCGGCGTGGCCTATCGGGAGAACATCGCCGAAGTGAAGGCGGCCATGCACGAAGCCTTCGACCGCCTTTGCGCCGATTCCGACCATGGCGAGAACATCATCGGCCCGTTCGAGATGTTCGGCGTGACCGAACTCGCTGACAGCGCGGTTATCGTGCGCGGGCGCATCAAGACAAAGCCCGGCCAGCAATGGGCGACCGGGCGCGCCTATAACGAGGTGGTGAAGGAGGTTTTCGACGAGCGCGGCATCGAGATCCCGTTCCCGCACCTCACCCTCTATGCGGGCGAGGACAAGGAGGGTACCGCCCCGCCCTTCCGTCTGGCACGGCAGAATCCGGACGAGCGCAAGGCGCTTGCCGCGAAGGCGGCGCGGCGGCGCGACAGCGCGCGGCCTACCGACGAAAATCTTTCGGATCTGGCCACCGACATCCCGGAGGAAAGCGGTATACCGCAAAGCGAGGACGGGGATTTGAAAGAGTAATCAGCCGTCCGGATCGAACGCGCTCGTCCCGGCAGGCGCATTGCCGGCGCCGAGATTGATTTTTTCGATACGCGCCTCGGCCTGTTTGAGCAGCGCATCGCAATGCGCCTTGAGCTGCTCGCCGCGCTCGTAGATGCGAATCGAATCAGCGAGCGCGACATTGCCCTGTTCGAGCTGGCGCACGATGTCTTCGAGTTCGGCGAGCGCCTTTTCGAACGGCAAGGCTGCAATATCGGCATGGTCCGCGTTGGCGCGCGTGTCGTTCTGGGCCGTGTTCTGCTTGCTCATCGATCGATCCGTCTGCTCGGTGGCGGGCTGCGCGAGGCGCAGGCACAATCAAGCAGGTTCGCGCCGATCTGACCAGCCCCCGGTCGCGCCGATCAGGCTGCGATTTCCGCAGCGCGTGCCTCCGCGATCAGCCGGTCGAGCATCGGATCGATATGGCGTGCCTCGCGCGTGAGGAAATGCAGCAATTCGCGCTGCGCGTTGCAGATCTTGCCGTTGCGCCGGATACGCCCCTTGAGCCATTGCGCCTCCTCGGCGCAAACGACCTCGTCGCCGAAAGCCGTGGCCTGGCTGCTCGCAACCGGCGGTGTCGTGCGCGTGCCGAACATGCTGCGCAGGATCGAGCCGATACCGCTGCTCAACGAACGGCTCTCGTCCAGCCAGGTCTCGCGCCGGCGCGCCTCGTCCGGACAAGGCGCATGCCGGCCAATGCCGCACAGGACGTGATTGCCGACGGCGCGCGCGAAGAGATCGGCGAAGGCGGGATCATTCCCGGCATCCGCCGTCGCATCGGCGATATCGAACAAAACCTCCGCCTCGGCCCGGGAGACGGCACCGAATCCCTCGCTGCTCGCGACAAAGAGCACCCGACGCAATGCCTCCACATCCGCCTTCGTCACGATACCCGGCGCATGCTGCTCACCGGTCACGGAGGCGCCGTCACCGCTGAGCACGACATCGGCCACGAGCTTCAGGCCGAAGGCGGCGAGGCAGTCGGGGACCCGGCGCGCGCGCTCCATCACGCGCAGGAGCGTCTCGAATTCGGTCTTGAGA